>Ga0247757_10000510_pt1 | contig 31524 bp, 20 predicted proteins | sample UWRJL126311R4_FD_180929 | JGI IMG/M metagenome (GOLD analysis project Ga0247757, IMG submission 180929) | Plant litter microbial communities from Arlington Agricultural Research Station in Wisconsin, United States - UWRJ-L126-311R-4 | ecosystem: Environmental > Terrestrial > Plant litter >... | reverse complement strand
CCCCCGGCCGTCCCGCCGCCGGACGGCGTGGTCGTCGTGCCCGGCGCCGGCGTGGTCGTCGTCTTGGTCGTCTTCGTCGGGACGCTCGGCGTGGTCGTCGTCTTCGTCGTGGTGGTGGGCGTGGTCGTCGTGGTCGTCTCGGTCGTCGTCGTCTCGGTCGTCTGGGTCGGGTCCGCGACCGGCGTGACGCGGGCGACCGAGGAGGCCGACGCGTCGTACACGGCCGGCACGATCGTGCCCTCCCCCGCGGAAGCCGAGGCCGTGCTCGTGCTCGACGACGGGGTGGCCTGCGCGGTGTCGCCGACGCTGTCCAGCGCGTCCTGGGCTGACTCGAGGTCGGCCTCGGCCTTGGCCAGGGTCACCTCGGCGCTGGTCGGATCCAGCCGCGCGAGGACCTGACCCTCCGCGACGTGCTGGCCCTCCTTCACGTACACCTTGGTGACCTGGCCGCTGGTCTGGAAGTCGAGGTCCAGCTGCGTGATCGGCTCGAGGTTGCCGCTCCCGGAGATCGTCGACTCCACCACGCCCTTGCTCACGGTCACCGTGCGCGTCTGGGCGGTCGTCGCGGACGAGGTGCCGACGACGAGGACGGCCGCCACCACGGCGGCCGCGGTGAGGCCGCCGAGCGCGAGCACGACGAGGGAGGGACGGCGGGAGGAACGACGGGTCATCGAGAGGTCACCGGGGAGTCGGAGGGGTCGGGAGCGCGGGTCGCTACGAGGCGTTGGTCGCGCCGGAGGAGTCCGGCTGCTGGCCCTGCGCCGGGGGCTGGCCGTAGCCGCCGCCCGGGCCGCCCTGGCCCTGACCGGGAGCGCCCTGCGGCCGCTGGGGCATGTCGATGCCGCACTTCTTCATCGCGGCCTGCAGCTTCTGGAAGTTCACGCCACCGGGTCCGCCCTGGCCGCGCTGGCCGCCGTTCGGAGGACCGCCGTTGGGCGGGGTGCCGTTCGGCGTGGTGCGCGCGCCGGCCGGCGGCGCGCCGTTCGGCGTCGTGCCCGTGCCGTTCGGGCGCTGGCCGCCGGGCCGCTGGCCGCGACCGGGGAGCGTGACGCCCTCCTTCTTCAGGCAGGCCGTCTGCGCCGTGGTGAGGTTGAAGCCGCCGCCCGGACGGCCCGTCGTGTTCGCGCCGCCGTTGGCGGAGGCGGAGGACGAGGAGTCGGAGCCGCCGCACGCGACGAGCGTGAGCGACAGGCCGACGGCCACGACCGAGGCGAGCCGGACGGGATGGCGAAGCGCGGAGGGAACGGAAGGCTGGGGCACGGCGGTCTCCTTGACGAATGCGGATACGTCGCGTCATGCGACGACGTCTCCCATTGAGCCGTACGGGCGTAAGCCCCGTTCAAGGACGACCGAAGAAGCGGTGAAGAATCCCCGCGCCCCACCCAACGATGTCGCAGGTATGCGTGCTCTACGCGCATACCTGCGACATCGTTCGGGGCTGGGGAGGTCCAGGGGCGGGTGGTCAGGCCGCGGGGGCCTGGGCGCCGGGGAGGCGCAGGAGGAACTCGGCGCCGCCGCCCTGGGCGGGCTCCACCGTCGCGGTGCCGCCGTGGGCGTGGGCGACCTGGCGCACGATCGCCAGGCCCAGGCCCGATCCCGCCCGCTCGCGGGCCAGCGCGCCGCGGGCGAAGCGGTCGAAGATGTGCTCGGCCTCGGCCGGGTCCACGCCCTGCCCGTGGTCGCGCACGGAGAGCACCGCCGGGTCGCCGGCGGCCAGCGTCACCTCGACCGGGCCGTCCGTCCCCCCGTACTTCGCCGCGTTGTCCAGCAGGTTGTTCACCGCGCGCGCGAGCCGGTCCGGCGCCCCCGTGAGCACGCACGGCGCCAACTGCGCCGTGAACGTCACGCCGGGCGCGTGGCGCCGGGCCCGCTCGACCGCCTCGGCCACGAGGGCGTCGAAGCGCACGTCCTCGAACTCCGAGCCGCCGTCCCCGGGCTCCTCGCCCCGGGCCAGCTCGATGAGGTCGCCGACCAGGTCGCCGAGCTCGTCGGCCTGCGCGACCACGTCCTCGAGGATCGTGCGGCGCTGGTCGACGTCGAGCGCGTCGCCCGCCTCCTCCAGCACCTCCACGTTGGTGCGCAGCGCCGAGACCGGCGTGCGCAGCTCGTGGGAGGCGTCCGCGACGAGCTGGCGCTGGGCCGCCACGGAGTCCTGCACGCGGTCGAGCATCGCGTTGAACGACGTGGCCATCCGGCCGACCTCGTCGTCGGAGCCCGCGTCGACGCGGCGCCCCAGGTCGCCCGTGGCCTCGATGTGCTCGGCCGCCTCGGTCAGCGCGGTGACCGGCTTGAGCACCGGGCGGGAGAACAGCCGGGCGAGCAGCGCGGCGGACAGCGTCCCGCCGAGGACGAGCAGGGCCAGGACGATGCGCAGGTCGTCCAGCGCGCTGTTGATCCCCTCCAGCGAGCGGCCGAAGATCGCGGCGCCGCCCCCGGGCAGGGGCGCGGTGATGACGCGGACCTGGTTGCCCGAGACCGTGCGGTCGGAGACGTACGCGGGGCCGTCGCCGGCGGCGACGCGCCGGTCATGCGCGGTGACGGGGATGCGCTGCCCGGTCGGCCCGCGCAGCAGCCGCAGCACCCGGCCGGAGCTGGAGATCGTCTGGGCGAGGTCGACCGTCTCCGTCTTGCCGGGCCGGATCGGCACGGTCAGGTCCTCGGGTGGCCGGCGCTCGCCCGGGGGCGGCCCGGCGCCGAACGCGGCGAACCGGGCGGTGAACGCCGCCTGCCCGCGGATCTGATCGTCGACCTGCCCGATCAGCGCGTCGCGCACCGCCAGGTAGGCGAACAGCGACCCGAGCACGAGCACCAGGCCGACGATGCCCGCCGAGAGGACGGTGAGGCGCCCGCGCAGGCGCAGCCGCCGTCTCACGGCTCCTCGCGCAGGACGTAGCCGACGCCCCGAACGGTGTGGAGTAGCCGGGGCTCGCCGCCGGCCTCGGTCTTGCGCCGCAGGTAGCCGATGTAGACGCCGAGCGAGTTGGACGTCGATCCGAAGTCGTAGCCCCACACCCGCTCGAAGATCTGCGAGCGGTTCAGCACCTGGCGGGGATGCTCGAGGAAGAACTCCAGGAGGGAGAACTCGGTGCGCGACAGCTCGAGCCGGCGGTCGCCGCGGAACGCCTCGTGGGCGACGGGGTCGAGCCGCAGGTCGTCGTACCGCAGCGTCGAGGAGCCCTCCGGCCCCGTCTCGGGCTCGGCCCGGCGCAGCAGCGCGCGCAGGCGCGCGTTCAGCTCCCGCAGCGCGAACGGCTTGACCAGGTAGTCGTCGGCTCCGGCGTCCAGCCCGGCGACGCGGTCGTCGATGGCGTCGCGGGCCGTGAGCATCAGCACGGGGGTGGTGTCCCCCGCGCCGCGGAGCCGCCGGCACACCTCGAGCCCGTCGATCTCCGGCATCGACACGTCGAGGACGATCGCGTCGACCTTCTCCTCCGCGAGGAGGTCGAGTGCCCTGCGCCCGTCGGTGGCCAGCAGCACGTCGTAGCGCTCCAGCCGCAGCGCCCGCTCCAGGGCGGTGCGCACGCCCGGCTCGTCGTCGACCACGAGGACTCTCATGGCGACGAGCCTACTTGCGCGATCGGCAAGGGCCTCTGAGAGGACGGTAAGAGTTGGTGAAGACCCGGAGGCGCCGGACGGGCGGCCTCAGCGCGCGGCGGAGCGGGTGTCGAGCGCGCGCAGGAGCAGCTCGATCGACTTCTCCAGCTGCTCGATCGTCGCCTTGTCGACGGCGCGCACGCTGGTCTCGCGGTTCAGCCACCCGTTGATCTCCGCGTGCGAGCGACCGTCCTTGCGCGCCACCTCGCCGACCAAGCGCTTGCGCTTGTCGCGCAGCAGCGCGCGCTGCTCGTGCAGGGGCAGCGTGTCGGCGTCGGGCACCGCGGGCGGACCCTGGAAGACGACGGGGGACGACGTGTGGATCGGCGTGACGCTCTTGGGCGGCGGGCCGCCGCCGAACAGCGACATCTGCGGCGCGACGTTGGCCGACAGCGGCACGAAGTCCAGCTCGGAGTCCGGCTCGGTCTGCGTCTTCAGCGCGCGCTCGACCGCCTCGTCGTCGAGCAGTCCGACCTCCTCGCCGCGGGTGAAGAGCACGTGGCGCAGCTCGCCCTCCACGTCGGTGGCGTGGGCGCGCAGCGTCGGCTCCGCGGGGAGGTAGAGCCAGCTGCGCTCCCCCGCCGGCCGGCCCGGGACGGTGCGCACGAAGCGCCCGACGATCTGGCGGAAGATCAGCGGGGTCTTGGCGGCGGTGGCGTACACCCCGACGCGCAGGCGCGGGATGTCGACCCCCTCGCTGACCATGTTCACCGCCACGATCCACCGGTCCTTGGACTCGGTGAAGCGCCGCAGCTCGTCGTGGGCCTTGGCCTCGTCGTGCAGGACGACGGTGGGCGCGCGGCCGGTCACCTCGCGCAGGATCTTGGCGATGCGCCGGGCGTGCTGGCCGTCGGCGGCGATGACCAGGCCGCCCGCGTCCCGGTGGCCGTCGGCCCGCACCTTCTCCAGCCGGTCGTGCGCGTTGGCCAGGATGCGCGGCAGGCCGTCTTCCAGCTCGGTGGAGATCGCGGTGCGGTAGCGGCGGCTGGACTCGCGGGTGGAGAGGATCTCGTCGAAGCCGGCCTCGATGATGTCGTCGCCGCTCTGCCATTGCAGAACTCCGTCGTACGGGATGAACGTGACGGGCCGGCAGACGCCGTCGAGGATCGCGTCGCCGTAGGCGTAGGAGATGTCGGGCTCGACCACGCCGTCGGCGTCGTAGCGGACGCCCGGGATCGGGGTGGTGTCGCTGCGGAACGGCGTGCCGGAGAGCAGCAGCCAGCGGCTGGCCCGGCCGAAGGCGAGCGTGAAGCCCTGCCCCCAGGCCAGGTCCTCGCCGAGGTGGTGGGCCTCGTCGGCGATCACCAGCGTGGTCGGGCTGGCCTGCGCGGCGAAGCGGGCGGCCGAGCTGGCGACGCGGGCGTAGGTGACGGCGATGCCGGCGAACCCGCGGGGCGGGCGCACGTCCTCGGCGTCGGGCAGGAGGTGCAGGCCCAGCTTGGCCGCCGCGTCGGACCACTGGCGGGTGAGCGGGGTGGTCGGCGCGACCACGACGACCCGGGAGATGAGCCCGGCCGACAGCATCCCCCGCGCGGCCTCCAGCGCGGGCCGCGTCTTGCCGGCGCCGGGCGCGGCGGAGATGAGGAACGGCCCGCTCTCCCAGGCGCCCATGGCCTCCATGGCCCGGACCTGCCAGGGACGGAGGCCGGCGAGGTTGAAGATGCTGCTGGACTGCGTCACGAAACCGGTCATCCTGCGGCATCGACCGGACGGCTCGCGGCCGGAAAACCGCTCGGAGCGGGGAATTCCTCCCCGCTCAGCCCAGGTACGCGGACGCCTCGATCTCCACGAGCATCGCGGGATCGATCAGCGACGAGACCTCGACCAGCGTGGTGACCGGGCGGATCTCGCCGAACACCTCGCCGTGCGCGCGCCCGACCGCCTCCCACATCGTCACGTCCTTGAGGAAGATCCGGGTGCGGGTCACCTGCTCCACGGTGGCGCCGACCTGCGCGAGCGCGGCGGCGATGTTGCGGATCGCCTGGCGCGTCTCCTCGGCCGGGTCCCCTCCCCCGACGATGGCACCGTCGGCGTCGACGCCCGTGCAGCCGGAGACCTCGACGAAGTCCCCCGCGCGGATGACGCGGCTGTACCCGATGATCGGCTCGAACGAGCCGCCCGATCCGTAGCGATCGATGCCCATGGTGCGTGCTCCTGCGTCGTGTGGTTCTAGTGGCGGAAGTGGCGGCGGCCGGTGAAGACCATCGCCAGCCCGGCGGCCTCGGCGGCCGCGATGACCTCGGGGTCGCGGATAGACCCGCCCGGCTGGATGATCGCGGTGACGCCCGCCTGGACGGCGAGCTCCGGCCCGTCCGCGAACGGGAAGAACGCGTCGGAGGCCAGGGCCGCGCCCCTGATGTCGAGCCCGGCCAGCGTGGCCTTCTCGACCGACAGCCGGACGGAGTCCACGCGGCTCATCTGCCCCGCCCCGATCCCGATCGTGGCGTCGCCGGCGGAGAGGATGATCGCGTTGGACTTGACGTGCTTGGCCACCGTCCAGGCGAAGCGCAGGTCGCGCCATTCCTGCGCGGTCGGCTCGCGCGTGGTCGCGACCTTCCAGTCGGGGGCGTCGAGGAAGACCACGTCGCGCTCCTGCACGAGCAGGCCGCCGCGGACCTGGCGGATCTCCAGCGCGCTCTCGTCGAACGGGCGCGGCTCGAGGTCGTGGAGGATGCGGATGTTCTTCTTGCCGGTGAGGATCTCCAGCGCGTCGGCGTCGTAGCCGGGCGCGATGAGGACCTCGACGAACTGCGCGTTGAGCCGCTCGGCCAGGGCCGCGTCGATCGGCCGGTTGACCGCGATGATGCCGCCGAACGCGCTGGTCGGGTCGCAGGCGAAGGCCTTCTCGTACGCGACCAGCGTCGTCGCGCCGGTCGCGGCGCCGCACGGGTTGTTGTGCTTGACGATCACGCAGGCGGGGCCGTCGAGGTCGCGCAGCAGGTTGCGGGCGCCGTCGAGGTCGAGCAGGTTGTTGAACGACAGCGCCTTGCCGTGCAGCTGCTGCACGCCACTGAGCAGGTGGGGCGCGTCGGTCGTCTCGCGGTAGTAGGCCGCCTTCTGGTGCGGGTTCTCCCCGTAGCTGACCTCCAGCTCGCGCACGTAGGTGCGGCTGAACTGGGCGGGCAGGCCGCCGGCCCGGGCGCTGAACCAGGTGGAGATCGCCGCGTCGTAGCGCGCCGTGGTCGCGTAGGCCGCCGCCGCCAGCCGCTCCCGGGTGGCGAAGGACAGCGCGCCGCCCTGGGCGCGCAGCTCCTCGAGCACCGCGTCGTAGTCCTGGGGCTCGGTGACGATGGTGGAGTAGCGGTGGTTCTTGGCCGCCGCGCGGACCATCGTCGGCCCGCCGATGTCGATGTTCTCGATCACCTCGGCGTCGCTGACGCCCTCCTTGGCCACCGTGGCCTCGAACGGGTACAGGTTGACGCACACGAGGTCCACCACCTCGATGTCGTGCTCGGCCAGCGAGGCCGCGTGCCCCGGGTCGTCCCGGACGGCCAGCAGCCCGGCGTAGAGGCGGGGGTGCAGGGTCTTGACCCGGCCGTCCATGATCTCCGGGAAGCCGGTGAAGTCGTCGATGGCCCGGACGGCCAGGCCCGCCTCGGCCAGCGCCTTGGCGGTACCGCCGGTGGAGATCAGCTCCACGCCGAGGTCGGCCAGCCCGCGGGCGAAGTCGACGATCCCTGTCTTGTCCGAGACGCTGAGCAGCGCGCGGCGGACGGCGACGAGCTCGCCGGAGCCCCCCGGCGCGTCGGCGGTGGACGGGGAAGCGGGAGCGTCGGCCATGGGCCCGAGCATATGCGACCGACGGGTCGCCCGCCGCTCCCCCGGAGCGGCGGGCGACCGTGTGTCAGCCCTTGGCCGGCGCGCGCTTCTTCGCCTTGGCCTTCGGCTTCTTGCCCTTGAGCGAGACCTTGACGGTCCTGGTCGTGGACGCTCCCGACGGCGTGCGGACGACGACCTTCAGCGTGAGCTGGGCCGTGCGCCCGCGCAACGCCGCGCGGAGCTTCTTGGGCAGCTTGAGTCGCACCTCGCCCGCGGCCTTCAGGGCCCCGCCCCCGGCGACGGCGACCGTGTACGTCCTGCCCTTGACCTTCACCTTGACGGTCTTGGGCAGGACGACGGTGCAGGCGCCGCTCGGGCAGGCGACGGTGGCCGCGACCACCGAGGCGGTGCTCGTGGACACGGTGCTGGCGCCCTTGCGGGCCGCCACGGTCGGCGGGGCCGGCGCGGCCGGCGCGGGCGGATCCGTCTTGGGCGGATCGACCTTCGGAGGATCGACCTTCGGGGGGTCGACCACGGGCGGATCCGGCTGCGGCGGGTCGACGACCGGCGGCGCGGCGACCGTCCACTCGTGCCGGGCCGACGGGCCGACGTTGCCGGCGGCGTCGGCGGCCCGCACCCGGAACACGTGGGCGCCGGGGGCCAGGCCCGTCACCGCGTGAGGCGCCGAGCAGCCCGCGAACGCGCCGTCGTCGACCTGACACTGGAACGTCGTGCCGGCCTCGTCGGCGGTGAACGCGAACGTCGCGCCGGTCTCCGTGGTCGACCCGGCGGGCCCCGACGAGATCACGGTCCGCGGCGCGGTGGTGTCCACCGTCCACGTGCGCCGGGCGGTGGCCTCGTTGCCGGCCTCGTCCCGGGCGCGCACCGCGAAGGCGTGCGTCCCGTCGGCCAGGCCCGTGTGCTGGGCCGGGGAGACGCAGGCCGTCCACGCCCCCTCGTCCAACCGGCACTCGACCGCGACCGCCCCGGCCCCGACCGTGAAGGCCAGGGAGGCGGCGGCGCTGGCCGTCGCACCCTGCGGGCCGCCGGTCACCGCGACCGCCGGCGCCGTCGTGCGCACCCGCCAGGCGCGGGTGGCGGCCGCGCCGGTGACCCCGGCGGGCGTCGTGGCCCGCACCTGGAAGGCGTGCTCGCCCTCCGCCAGGCCGGCGTACGTCACGGGCGACGTGCACGGCGCCCAGCCGGCGTCCCCGGCCCCGTCGAGGCGGCAGGCGAACGTCGAGCCCGTCCGATCCGCGGTGAACGCGAACGTCGCGCCGGTGGCGCTGGTGACCGAGCCCGCGGCGGGCCCGTCGCCGATCGTCACGACCGGGACGGTCCCGTCGACCGTCCAGGTCCGCTCGGCGGCGCCCACGTTGCCGGCGGCGTCGGTGGCCCGGATCGCGAACGTGTGCGCGCCGTCGGCCAGCCCGGTGCGGACGGCCGGCGAGGAGCAGGCCGCCCACGCCCCGTCGTCCAGGCGGCACTCGACCGTGGCGGTCGCGTCGTCCACCGTGAACGTCAGCTCGGCCGTCCGGGAGCCGACGGTGCCCTGGGGGCCGCCCGTCACCGTGACGACCGGCGCGGTCCCGTCGACCTTCCACTGGCGGGAGACGACCTCGCCCGGCCCGCTGACCGGCCCGACCGCCCGCAGCTGCAGCGTGTGGGTGCCGTCAGCCAATGCCGCGTACGTCCGCGGCGACGCGCACGCCTGCCAGTCCTCGGCGGCGTTGGAGTCCAGCCGGCACCGGAACGTCACCGCCGCCTGGTCGCTCTCGAACGTGAACGTCGCGCTGCGCGCGGCGACGGTGCCGGTCGGCCCGGTGACGAATGCGGCGACGGGCGTGACGCGCTCCACGCGCCAGGCGTGGGTGGCCGCGGCCGAGACGTTGCCGGCGGCGTCGGTCGCCCGGATCGCCACGGCGTGGTCGCCGTCAGGCAGGTCGGTGAGCGTCAGCGGTGACGTGCACGCGGCCCAGTCGCCGCCGTCCACGCGGCACTCCGCCGTGGCGGCCGCGTCATCCGACGAGAACGCGATCCGCGCCTGGCTGGACGCGACCGTGCCCTGCGGGCCCTCGTCGATCGTCACGACGGGCGCGACGGTGTCCACCGTCCAGCTCGCGGAGGCGACGGCCGAGACGTTGCCCGCCCGGTCGGTGGTCCGCACCTCGGCGAGGTGGGGGCCGTCGGCCAGGTCGGCGAGCGCCAGCGGCGTGGTGCACGCCGCCCAGTCGCCGCCGTCCACGCGGCACGCGAACGTGGCGTGGGCGTCGTCGGAGGAGAGCGCCAGCGAGGCGGTGGTGGCCCGGGTCAGCGCGGCGGGCCGGGTGCCGATGACGGCCGTCGGAGCGGCGGTGTCGACCGTCCAGGTCGCCGTGCGCACCGCCGAGACGTTGCCGGGCGCGTCGGTGGCGCGCACCGCGACGGTGTGCTCCCCGTCGGCCAGGCCGGAGTAGGTGACGGGCGAGGCACAGGCCGCCCAGTCGCCGCCGTCGAGCCGGCAGGCGGCCGTGGCGTCCTCGTCGTCGGAGGAGAACGCGACGGTCCCGGACGGGGAGGAGGAGAACGCCGGCGGCGTCTCGTCCAGAGTCACGACCGGGGCCACCGTGTCGACCGTCCAGCTCCGGACCGCCTCGACGGACACGTTGCCCGCCGCGTCGACCGCCTCGATCCGCAGCGTGTGGGCGCCGTCGTCCAGGTCCGTCGTCTCGAAGGGGGACGTGCACGGCGCGAACGCGGCGCCGTCCAGGCGACACCGCGTGGTCGCCGCGGCGTCGTCCACCGTGAACGTGACCGCGGCGCCCGTCTCCCGCACCTGCGGGTCGGGGCCGGAGACGATCGTCACGACGGGCGCGACGGTGTCGACCGTCCAGGAGCGCGAGGCCGCGGCCGACACGTTGCCGGCCGCGTCGGTGGCCCGCACCGCGAACGTGTGCGGCCCCTCGGCGAGCAGCGGGTACGCCACGCCGGTGGCGCACGCCTCCCACTCCCCGCCGTCCAGGCGGCAGGCGAACGTGACGCCGGGCTCGTCGGCCGCGAACGCGAACGTCGCGGACGAGGAGGTGACCGCCCCCTCGGGGCCGCCGGTCACCGTCGTCTCGGGGACGACGGTGTCGACCGTGAAGGCGCGGACGGGCGGGTCAGCCTCGACGTGGCCGACCGGGTCGGTCGACCGCACGGAGAACGCGTGGTCGCCGTCGTCGAGGTCGTCGTAGGCGACCGGCGACGTGCAGGCCGCCCAGTCACCGTCGTCCAGGCGGCACTCCTGAGTCGCGCCCGCGACGTCGGCCGCGAACGTGAACGAGGCCGACGTCGCGGCGGTGGGCCCGGCCGGACCGGAGGCCACGGTGGTGACCGGCGGGGTCAGGTACACGCGCCAGGTCGTCGACGCGGGCTCGGGATCGGTGAGGCCGGCCGCGGTGGCGCGCACGGCGAACGTGTGCGACCCCTCGGCCACATCGGTCAGCGACGCGGGGGACGTGCAGGCCTCCCAGTCGCCGTCGTCCAGGCGACACGCGAACGTCGCGCCGGTCGCCGCGGAGCCGAACGACACGTCGGCCGTGGCCAGCCCGGTGGCGGGCAGCGGCGCGGCGGTGATCGTGGTATCGGGCGCCACGTCGACGGTGACCGTCGCGGTGTCGCTGCCGCCGTACCCGTCGTCGACGCGGAACGTCACGGCGTCGGGGCCGGCGTAGTCCGGGTCCGACACGTAGGTGCGGGTGGCCCCGGTCCCCGTCAGCGTGCCGTGGGCCGGCTCACCCGTCACGGTGGCGGTCAGCGCGTCGCCGTCGGCGTCGGTGCCGGCGAGCGGCAGGTCGACCGCGTGGCCGGTGCGGGTCACGCGGGCAGCCGCCGTGGCGACCGGCGGGGCGTCGACGCGGTACGTCGTGGTGGCGATCACCTGGCGGCGCGCGGTGTCCGCGCCGCTCATCCCGCCGTTGTCGGTCACGCGGGCGCGCACGGTGTGCAGACCGGGCGTCTGCCCGGTCGTGTCGATCGTCCGCGCGTCGGACGTCAGGCCGGTGCTCGGATCGCCGTGGGTGACCGCCTCGAAGCCGGTGACGCCGTTGGTCGTGTTCTCGTCGAGGTCCCACTCGACGTCCTGCACGCGACCGCCCTGGGCGCTGTCGCTCCCGTCGGCGATCGTCGCGGTGACGGAGGAGGAGCCGCCGAGCTGCGGGCGGGTGGCGGCCAGCGCGACGGTCGGGCTGGTGGCCGCCGCGGTGTTCACGTCGACCGCGCCGAGGTAGAACCAGTAGCCGGTCATGCCCGTCTTGGTGCACGAGCTGGTCAGCAGCTCGGCCTCCACGACCCAGTGGCCGCGGTTGGGGAACGTGACCGCGCGGGTCTGCTCCTTGCCGTCCTGGTTGCCGGAGAAGCAGACCTTGGTGGCGGCGGTGACCGTGCCGTCGGTGGTGCGACGCAGGCGGTAGTTGATGCCCGTCCAGTCGCCGTAGTCGCCGTTGGCGTCCGGCGCGTCGCCGGTGAAGGTGAACGTCACCGCGCCGCCCGGCGTGGTGCTGGTGGTGCTCTGGGACTGGCCCCACAGGTAGGGGTAGTCGTCGCTGATCAGGCAGTTGCCGCCGGCGACCATCTTCACGTCGGTCGAGGCGGTCGCCGTCTCCGAGCCGTCGTCCAGCACCGCGCGCACGCGGATCGGGTTGACGATGCTGCGCACGCGCGTGCCGATGACCGGGCAGGCGATGCCGGTGGAGGACTCGGCGTTGGGCAGCGCGTAGGTGTAGGAGACGCGCGAGTAGCCGTACCCGCCGCTCATCGTCGGCTGCTGCGCCGTGACCGCCTTGGCCGTCTTCGACGTCGTGGTGTCGGTGCCGTTGTAGTCGTCGTCGAACTTCAGGCCGGTCACCTTGCGCCCGAGGTCGTGCTTGACGACGAGCGAGACGCGCACCTTGTTGGCGTCGCCCGCGTTGTCGCCGATCGGCACGCCCATCGCCAGCGAGTCCAGCCAGTTGGCCTGCCCCCCGGTGGTGCCGGTGGTGACGAGCGTCGGCGTGGCCGCCTGCGCCGCGGCGGCGCCGAGGAGGAGCGCCGCGAGCCCGGCCACGACGACCGTCAGGAGACGGCGCGCCGGGACGGCGGTCGGGAGTGAGATGACGGTGCGGGACCGGTGGCGTGGCATGGTGCTTGGTGCTTCCCCTGTGTCGTGAACCGAGCGCGCGCCGGACGGTGCCGCCGCGCTTCCTCCTGAGACCTGCGAGCCGCTAGCGGCCCTTGACGCGAACCTTGGTGGTGCGGGCGACGCGCGTTCCGTCGGCCGCGGTGAGCGAGACCTTCAGCGCGACCGTCGCCGTGCGGCCGCGCAGGGCGCGGGCGCCCGCGGCCGGGACGAGCAGCGCGACCTTCCCCGTCGACCCGGCCCGCACCGTGGCGGGGGCGCTGACCCGCACGGCGTAGGCGCGGCCGCGCACGCGCAGCGTGATCCGCCGCGGCACGGTGACCCGACAGCGCCCCGCGCCGCAGGTGAGGCGGGCGACGGTCGCGGTGCCGGTCCGCGAGACGGCCTGCGTCCCGCCGGTGAAGACGATGGAGGGCCGCGGGACGGCGGGCGGCACGACCGGCGGCACGGGGCCGGACGGCGGTGTCGGGTCGGGCGCGGGGTCCGTGGCCGGATCGGGCCCGGGCGTCGGATCGGGGTCCGGCGCGACGGCCGGAGCGGCGACCGTCCAAGCCCAGCGGGCGGCGAGGCCCGCGTTGCCGGCCTCGTCGGTCGCCCGCACCTCGAGCACGTGGTCGCCCACGGTCAGCCCGGGCACCCGGTGGGGCGGCGCGCAGGCCACCGGCGCCGCGCCGTCCAGCGCGCAGGCGAAGCGTGCACCGGCCTCCGTGGCGGTGAACTCGAACAGCGCGTCGGTCGCCGTGCGGCCCGTCGCCGGGCCGACCTCGAAGACGACGCCCGGAGCGACGGTGTCGACCGTCCACGCGTGGACGGCCGGCGCCGACACGTTGCCGGCGAGATCGGTGGCCCGGACCCGCAGCGCGTGCGGTCCGTCGGCCAGGCCGTCCAGCGTGCGGCCGGCGGCACACGGCGCCCAGGCCCCGGCGTCCAGCGCGCACTCCCACCCGGCGACGGCCTCGTCGGCGGTGGACGCGAACGTCGCCCCGCGGCCGGACGTGGGCGAGACCGGGCCGCCGGCGAGCGTCACGACGGGCGGGACGGTGTCGACCGTCCAGGCGTGGCGCAGCGTGGTCGCGTTCCCGGCTGCGTCGACGGCGCGCAGCTCCACGGCGTGCTCGCCGTCCGCCAGGCCGTTCACGGTCAGCGGGGACGCGCAGGCCGCGGCCGGCGCCCCGTCCACCGCGCAGGCGAAGGCGGCCGGCTCGGCGGAGGAGAACGTCAGCGTGGCACCCCGTTGGGCCGAGCGCGGCGCGGGACCGGCGTCCAGGCGCAGGTCGGGCGCGACGGTGTCGACCGTCCACGTGCGTACGGCGGCCGGGCCGGTGCGGTCGAGGTCGTCGGTCGCCCGCACGCGCAGGACGTGGGCGCCCTCCCCCAGCTCGTGCGCGGCCCAGGGCGAGGTGCAGGCGGACCAGGCGACCGCGTCGTCGAGCCGGCAGGAGAACGTCGCCGCGGCCCGGTCGGCGGCGAAGGCCGCCGAGGCGCTGGTCGACCGCACGGCCCCGCTGGGCGCGTCGCCGAACGCGACGGCGGGCGGCGTGGCGTCGACCGTCCAGGCGTGCGCGGCGGTCGCGACGTGCGCGCCCGGCCCCGTCGCGGTCACCGTGAACGTGTGCGGGCCGTCGGCGAGGCCGCGGGCCACGAAGGGCGACGTGCAGGGCACCGCGGCGACGGCGTCCACCCGGCAGGCGAAGGCCACGCCCGGACGGGTGCTGGCGAAGCGCAGCTCGGGGTCGGCATCGGTGGAGCGGGCGGCCGGCACCTGGGTCAGCGCCAGCGTGCGCACCGTCCAGCTCCGGCGCGGCGCGGTCCGCACGTCCCCGAAGGCCCCGGTGGCGCGCAGGTCGAGCGTGTGGGGACCGTCGGCCAGCTCCGCGCGCTCGTTGACGCCCGGCGTCCCGCCCACGAACGGCAGCGGGGAGTCGCACGGCGCCCAGTCGGCCTCGTCGTCGGAGTCCACGCGGCAGGCGAACGTCGCCTCCGCGTCCGGCGAGGAGAAGCGCACCGTCGGCCGCGCGGTGTCGCTGACGCCCTCGGGCACGGCGAGGAAGACGGGGTCGGGCGCGATCAGGCTGACGCCGAACCGCGCCTGGGCCGGGGCCGCCTGCACGTTGCCGGCCTCGTCCACGGCGCGGACCTGGAACACGTGGACGCCGTGCGCGAGCCCGGGGTAGGTGCGCGGCGAGGTGCAGGCCGCCCAGTCCCCGTCGTCGAGGGAGTCCAGGCGGCACTCGGTGCGCGCCCCGGGCTCGTCGACCGCGAACGTGAACGTGGCCTCGGGCACCCGGACGGGCGGGATCGTCCCGGCCGGACCGCCGGAGATCGTGGCGACCGGCGCGACGCGGTCGACCGCGAACGCGTGCACGACCCCGGCGGACTCGACGTTGCCGGCCTGGTCGATGGCCCGCACCCGCGCCGTGTGCTCGCCGTCGGCCAGGCCGTGCAGCGTCCACGGCGACGCGCACGCGACCCACGCGCCGGGCCCGGCCGCATCGTCGTGGCGGCACTCGAACCGGGCACCCGGCTCGTCGGCCGCGAACGCGAAGCGCGGATCGGGGTCGGCCGAACGGGCCGGCGGCGCGAACGACAGCTCGGTCCGCGGCGCCGTGCGGTCGACCACGAACGACCGCAGCGGCGGCGACGCCTCGATCGTGCCCAGCGGATCGGTGCCGCGCACCTCGAAGGTGTGGGCCCCCTCGGTCAGGCCACTCAGCGTGACGGGGGACGCGCACGGCGCCCACAGCCCGCCGGTGGCCGCGTCGACCCGGCAGGCGAACGTCAGGCCCGAGGCGGCGTTGACGAAGGCGAAGCGCGGAGCCGCGTCCGCCGTCGGACCGGTCGGCCCCTCGGTGATCGCGGTCGCCGCCGCTCCCTCGGTGTAGGTCGAGAACGCCCGCGTGGCGGCCGGCCCGACGTTGCCCGACGGGTCGGTCGCCCGGACGGAGAACGTGTGCGGGCCGTCGGCGAGCGGCGCGGCGGTGAACGGCGAGGAGCAGGCGGCGTAGACGGCGGCGTCGACCCGGCAGGCGAACGTCGCGCCCAGCTCGTCGGCGTCGAACGCGAAGACGGGCGTCGCGGTGCCCACCGTGCCGCTCGGGCCGGAGAGGAGCGTGGTCTGCGGCGGGGTCTGGTCACCCTGCCAGCTCGGCGTGGCATCCGCGGCGTCGGTCGCCGTCCGCTGGGTCTGCGCGCCGCCGGTCGCGGTCATGGTGAAGACGCGCGCCCCGCCGGCCCGGGGGCTGACGAACGCGAGCTGGCTGCCGTCGGGCGCCCAGGTGGGCTGGCGACTGCCGCCGGCCACGTTGGTCAGCCGGGTGGCCGTCCCGCCCGTGGGGCCCATCGTGAAGATCTCGGAGCGGCCGTCGCTGCGGTTGCTGTGGAACGCGATCCGGGAGCCGTCGGGCGACCAGGCCGGATGGCCGTTGGTCACCGTCGCCGCCGAGCCGGTCAGGTTGACCTGCCCCTGCCCGTTGGCGTTCATCTTGTAGATCTGCGTGCCGGTCGAGGCGCTCGAGCGCTGGAAGGCGATCTCCGCGCCGTCGGGCGACCAGGCCGGTGCCGCGCTGGAGATCGACGAGGCCTGCTGGGTGAGGCGGGTCTGCGTGCCGCCGGCGGCCGGCATCCGCCACAGCTCGTCGTTGCCGGTGCGGTTGCTGCGGAACACGAGGAACTCGCCGTTGGGCGACCAGGCCGGCTCGCGATCGTCGAGGCTGCTGCTGGTGAGCCGCGTCAGGCCGCTGCCGTCCACGTTCATCGCGTAGAGGTCGTAGACCTGGCCGTCCCGGCGGTTGCTGGCGAAGGCGATCCGCGTGCCGTCGGGCGAGACGGCCGGGTCGACGTCGGAGGCCGGGTTCCGCGTCAGGTTCAGGGGAAACCGGCCGTCGGCGTTGGCGACGTAGATCTCGCCGTTGCCGTCCCGCGTGCTTGCGAACGCGATGCGGCCGTTCGGCCCGTTCGCCGTGCCGGGTGCCGGCGTGGCCTCGAGCGCCGCGGCCACGATGCCCCGGTAGCCCTGGGCGTGGCCGGTGACGTTGGGGTGGAACGACTCGTCGGTGGACGGGACCGAGAGGCCGTTGATCCACTCGTCCTCGCACCACGCGTGGCCGGCGAACGCGCCGCGGGCGTCGACCCAGGCCACGTGGTTGCGCCGGGCCGCCGTGCGCGCGGTGTCCGACAGCAGGTCGGCCATCGCGTTGAGCTGGACGATCTCCTCGGGGGAGAAGAACGTGACGGCGTTGCAGTCGTCGCCGTTCGCCGGGAACAGGTGCGGGTAGCCGACGAAGACGACCTTGGCGTTCGGGGCCTTCTGGTGGATCCGGGTGAAGACGGCGTCGTAGCGCCCGGGCAGCGTGTTGGTGATGATCGACCGCGAGCCGGCCAGCTTGCCGTCGCAGTCGGCCATCCAGCCGGGCTTGCCGCACTCCAGCAGCGTGTCGACGAACCCGGCGTCGTTGCCGCCGATGGAGATCGAGACGTACTTCGTCGTCGCGTCGATCTTGTCGACCTGCGGCGGGTTGCCGTTCTGGGTGTTGGTGGTGATCTGGTTGGCCACCGCGCCCGAGCAGGCGGCAAGCGTGAACGTCGACCCGAACTGCGCCTTGATCAGCGGCCCGTAGGCCAGGTTGCTGCGCAGGCAGGTGGAGTCGAAGTAGGTCGCGGTGCCGGTGCCGGACGAGTAGGAGTCGCCCATCGCCACGTAGTCGACGGCCTGGGCGGACGGCGCGGCCGCCAGCGCCGTCGCCGCGGTGATCGCGGCGCACAGCCCCCGTGCGAACGTCGTCATGCGGGCCCGCCGGCGGGACGCGTGCGAACGCGTCGCGCCCCGGCGGCCTGCGGCCTCTCCCGGCACGTGCTCTCCCCTGTCTGGACCGGTCGCGCACCTCGCGATCCGGTACGGCGACGCCCCCTGCGGACCTCTTCGCCGACCTCGCCGCGACCCCGCGACGCGCACATCGTGGCATATAACTGCGACGTTTCGCCACAGTTGTTACAAGTCCCTAAGAACTGTCACAACGTGGCGCACAGGGCGTCGTTCCCGACCAACCGATCGGTGTCCGCCACGAGAGGAACGCGTCGGTCGTCCCGGCCGCATTCGGCCGGGGACACCGCTCGTCCAGGACGTAGCCGGCTACGGCCGGTCGACGAGCATCCGGCGCGGCCGCGCCGGATCGACCCGCACCCGGCCGGCCGCGACGAGCCGCACGGCCTCGGGCAGGAGGCGGTGCTCAAGCGGGCGCAGCGCCTCCAGCACGGCGCCGGCGTCCCGGGCGTTCTCGATCGCCACGCAGTCCTGGAGGATCACGGGGCCGGTGTCGACGCCCTCGTCCACGAAGTGCACGGTGACCCCGAAGAGCTTGACCCCGTAGTCGACCGCCTGCTGGACGGCGTGCAGCCCCGTGAAGGCGGGCAGCAGCGACGGGTGGACGTTGACGATGCGCCCCGCGAAGCGGGCGATGAACGCCGCGTCGAGGATCGCCATGTAGCCGGCGAGCACCACCAGCTCGACGCCGAGCGCGTCCAACCAGTCGCCGATCGCCGCGTCGCGGGCCGGACGGTCCGGGAAGTCGTCGCGCGGGAACACGCGGGTGGCGACGCCCGCCCCCGCGGCGCGCTCCAACGCGGGAGCACCGGGCTTGTCGGAGGCGACGCCCGCCACGGTGATGCCGTCGCGACCGTGGACGGTGTCCAGCAGCACCTGCAGGTTGGAGCCGGCCCCGGAGGCCAGCACGGCGATCTTCATCTCGGGATCCTCATGCGGCTTCGGTGGAGAACAGGCCCTCGGCCGCCGGGGCGGCGCGCAGCACCGGGTAGGGCCCGCCGCTGGAGCGCAGCACGCCGTCGGCGAGCAGCTCGTCGACGCGGCCGACGACCTCGGTGCGGGCGAGGTGATCGAAGGTGGCGTAGACGGGCAGGCCGTCGTAGGAGCGCTCCAGCAGCCACCGGGCTCGGCTGCCGCACAGGATCTCCGCCAGCCGGGCCCGGCCGACGGCGGGCTCGGCGTGCTCGGCCACGTAGCGGATCGCCCCGTCGAGGTCGCCGGGGGCACCGAAGCCGGGCGGCGCGCTCCGGACCGCCCGCGCGGGCACCAGCGACGGGTCGCACACGTCGCAACAGGGCACGTCGGCGCGGGGCGGGACGCGGTCGCCGAAGTGGTCGAGCACGGCCGCGCGCCGGCAGGAGGAGCCCTCCACGAACGACCACACCGTGCGGTACCGGCGCCACCGGGCCTGCTGCCCGTCGGCCGCCGAGGCCAGGGCCCGCTCGCGAGCCCGCCCGTCGTAGGGACCGGTGACGCGGCCGCGCAGCCGGTCCAGCGTCGACGGCGCCGGCTGGATGACCCCGGCCCGGGCCAGGTGGCCGATGACGGCACGGACCTGCTCGCCCTCGTCCGGCGCGGACGCCAGGTGCGCGGCGGGGAGGTCGTAGCGGCCGTCGCGGGCGCCGTCCAGCAGGGCGCCGGCGATGCGGTCCAGCGTGCCCTCGTCCACCTCGGCCCGCTCGATGAAGAAGACGTGCAGGCCCTTGTCCCGGCCGCACGCGAACAGCAGCGCCCGCGCCGGCCGGCCGTCGCGGCCCGCGCGCCCCGCCTCCTGATACCACGCCTCCACCGAGCCGGGGACGGCGTCGTGGCAGACCGTGCGCACGTCGGCCTTGTCGACGCCCATGCCGAACGCGTTGGTGGCGACGACGACCTCGACCTCGCCGGCCATGAACCGCCGCTGGGTCGCGGCGCGGGCGTCCCGGGGCAGGCCCGCGTGGTAGGCGAGCACCTCGACGCCGAGCTCCCCGGCAAGCCGCTCGGCCAGCTCGCCGGTCGCCCGGCGCGTGCCCGCGTAGACGATGGCCGGGCGCGCGGCGGGATCGGCCAGCGCGGCCGCGATGCGTGAGCGCCGGTCGGCGTCGTTGGTGCAGGGGACGACGGCGAAGCTGAGGTTGGGGCGGTCGAAGCCGGTGCTGACGAGGACCGGGTCGTCCAGGCCGAGCCGCTCGGCGATGTCGCGCGCGACCTCGGGCGTGGCCGTCGCGGTGGAGGCGACGATCGACTTCGCGCCGAGCCAGCGGGCGGCGTCGGCCAGGCGGAAGTAGTCGGGCCGGAAGTCGTGGCCCCACTGCGAGACGCAGTGCGCCTCGTCGACCACGAACAGGCCGACCCGCGCGGCCTCGATCGCCGCGAGGAAGCCGGGCGAGGAGAAGCGCTCGGGCGCGACGTAGAGGAGCCGCAGCTCGCCCGACACCGCCCGGGCCAGGACGTCGCGGTTGGCTGCCGCGTCCTGCTGGGCGTTGATGAGGCCCACAACGGGTCCGACACGCCGCCGGAGCGCCTGGACCTGGTCCTCCATCAGCGACACGAGCGGGGACACGACGATCGTCAGGTCGTCCCGCATCAGCGCCGGCAGCTGGTAGCAGAGCGACTTGCCCGCGCCCGTCGGCATGACGACGAGCACGTCGCGATCGGCCAGCGTCGCCCGCACCGCGTCCTCCTGGCCGGGCCGGAAGCCGGGGAAGCCGAAGTGGCGGCGCAGGGCGTCGTGGGCGTCGGGCAACGGCGCTGCGCGGCGGCTAGGCCGGGACGACCGGCAGCGGGTTCTCGAACGCGTACTTGCTCTGCCCGGTGTCGAGGTCGCCGAGCGGGTACTCGCCGCTGAAGCAGGCGTCGCAGTGGCGGTCGCGGCTGCCGCGGACCGCCTCGTAGACGCCCTCGAGCGAGATGTAGGCGAGGGAGTCGACGCCGAGCTCGGCGGCGACCTCCTCGGGCGTCCGGTTGTGCGCGATCATCTCCTCGCGCGTGCTCATGTCGATGCCGTAGTGGCACGGGTGCTTGATCGGCGGGGCCGAGATGCGCATGTGCACCTCGAGCGCGCCGGCGCCGCGCAGCATCTCGACGATCTGCCGGGTGGTGTTGCCGCGCACGATCGAGTCGTCCACGACGACGAGGCGCTTGCCGCGCACGACCTCGGGCAGCGGGTTGAACTTCAGCCGCAGGCCGCGCTTGCGCAGCTCCTGCCCGGGCTGGATGAAGGTGCGGGCGACGTAGCGGTTCTTCACGAACCCGTCGTCCTGGGGCAGGCCGCTGGCCCGGGCGTAGCCGCGGGCGGCGGCGTTGCCGGAGTCGGGCACCGCGATCACGAGGTCCGCCTCGACGGGCGACTCGCGGAAGAGGATCTCGCCCATGCGGCCGCGGCTGGCGTGCAGGACGTCGCCGCCCATGCGCGAGTCGGGGCGGGCGAAGTAGATCGACTCGAAGACGCAGAACGCCTCGCGGGCACCGGCCACGACCTGCTTGGTGCGGATGCCGTCGGCGCCGATCGAGACCATCTCGCCGGGCAGGATGTCCCGCATCCGCTCGAAGCCGATGAGGTCCAGCGCGCAGGACTCGCTGGCCACGCAGTAGTGGCCGTCGAGGTGGCCGAGCACGAGCGGCCGGATGCCGGACGGGTCGCGGAAGGCGATCACGCGGTCGCGGGTCATGACCACGGTGGAGAACGCGCCCTTGAGCCGGGGCAGGACCTCGGCGACCGCCTCCTCGCACGTCTCGGCGGGGTGGCTGGCCAGCAGCGCGGCGATGATCTCGGAGTCCGAGGTGGAGGAGAACGTGACGCCCTGCTCGCGGAGCTCGGCGTGGAGCTCGACCGCGTTGATCAGGTTGCCGTTGTGCCCCAGGGCGATCTCGCGGCGGTTGCCGCCGGCGCCGGCCGAGCGGTGCACGGGCTGCGAGTTCTCCCACCCGTTGGAGCCCGTGGTCGAGTAGCGCACGTGGCCGATCGCGAGGTCACCGCCGAGCGCGCGCAGGTCGTGCTCCTTGAAGACCTGGTTGACCAGGCCGAGGGCGCGCTGGGTGATGATGTACCCGCCCTCGTCGGCGGCGGCGATGCCGGCCGACTCCTGCCCGCGGTGCTGCAGCGCGTAGAGCGCGAAGTAGGCGAGGCGGGAGACGTCGTGACCGGGCGCGTATATGCCGAAGACACCGCATTCGTCGCGGGGCCCTTCACGCTCGTCCAGGTCGTCCGGAGCGTCCACCATGAGGTCGTTGACCACGGGGTGAACGGTAGCAGCGGGGGCAGGCGGACCCATGGGAGGTGCGTCACACCCGAGCGAGACCGTCGATTTGCGGGAACTTCCCGATCGCCGAGGGTCACCTTTTCCCGCCATGGCCGGCATTTGGTGACCGCCGGCGAGCGTTCTTCGCGTTCTCAGGGGAACAGCAGCGCCAGCGCGCCGTGCGCCTCGCGGAGCTCGTCGAGCGTCCACGACTGGCGCCCTTCCAATTCCGGCAGCAGCTGCAGGGAGTCCCCGCCGACCGTGCCGAACACGTCCAGCGGGATCTTGCGGCCGAGCCGCTCCAGCGCCTCGCGGGAGCCGGAGACGATGAAGCCGCAGGCGTCCTCGCCGAAGAGGATCGCCTCGGGGATCTCGGCCTGCGGGGCCGTCAGCGTGGCGCCGCGGCCGCCGAGCAGGCAGGCCTCGGCCAGCGCGACGAGGAAGCCGCCCTCGGCGACGTCGTGGCACGAGGCCAGGTCGCCGGAGCGCACCGCCGTGCGGATCGCCGCGAGGACCTTGATGCAGTGGTCCACGTCGATCTCGGGCAACCCGTCGGGCAGGTCCTCCCCGCGGAGCTTGGCCAGCTCGGAGGCGGCCAGCGAGGGCATGCGGTTCCAGCCCGCCAGACCCCACACGTCGCCGTCGCGCACGAAGCCGGACGCCGCGGTGGTGCGCACGTCGGGCACCAGCCCGACCATGCCGACCACCGGCGTGGGGTAGATCGGGCCGGTCGTCCCCTCGTTGTAGAGGGAGACGTTGCCGCCGACGATCGGCGCCTCGAGCGCGCGGCACGCGTCGCCCAGGCCGCGCACGGCCTCGGTCAGCTGCCACGCGATGTGCGGCTTCTCGGGGTTGCCGAAGTTGAGGTTGTTGGTGGTGCCGAGCGGCTCGGCTCCCACGCAGGCCAGGTTGGCCGCGCACTCCAGCGCGGCGCCGACCGTGCCCCAGTAGGGATCGGCGGCGACGCGGCGGCCGTTGCAGTCGATCGACACGCCGATGCCCCGGTCGGAGCCGTCGACGGCCAGCGACAGCACGGCGGCGTCGGCCTGCTCCGGCCGCTTCACCGTCCGCGACTGCACCAGGCAGTCGTACTGCTCGAACAGCGGGCGGCGCGAGGCGATGTTCGGCGAGGCCAGCAGGGCGAGCAGCAGGTCGTGCATGCCCTCCACGCCCTCGGGCAGCGACCGCTCGGGCGCCGGGTAGACCGGGCTCGTCGGCCGCTCGGGCTCCAGGTCGTAGAGCGGGCAGTCGTCGACCAGCGCGACGACCGGCATGTCCCCGACGAGCACGTCGCCATCGAAGATCCGCATCGCGCGGGTGTCGGTGACGGTCCCGATCGCGGTGCCGTGGACCTCCCACTTCGCGCACAGCGCGAGCACGTCGTCGACCCGGTCCGGCTCGACCACGCAGAGCATCCGCTCCTGCGACTCGCTGACCATGATCTCGAAGGGCGCCATGCCCGGCTCGCGCAGCGGGATCCGCTGCACGTCGATGTCGATGCCGACCTTGCCGCCGCTGGCCATCTCGCTCGCGGACGAGGTGAGGCCGGCCGCGCCGAGGTCCTGGAGGGAGACGATGAGTCCCTTCTCCAGCAGCTCCAGCGAGCACTCCAGGAGCTTCTTCTCCTCGAACGGATCGCCAACCTGGACGGAGGGGCGCTTGTCCGCGTCGTCCTCGCCGAACTCGGCGGAGGCCAGCACCGACGCGCCGCCGATGCCGTCGCGCCCGGTCGACGCGCCGTAGAGCACCACGACGTTGCCGACGCCGGCCGCGGCGCTGCGGATGAGCTTCTCCTTCTCGCCGATGCCCAGCGCCATCGCGTTCACGAGGCAGTTGGTCTCGTACGGGGCCTCGAAGTAGACCTCCCCACCGATGTTGGGGACGCCGATCGAGTTGCCGTAGTGACCGATGCCCGCGACCGCCCGGTCCAGCAGGTAGCGGGACCGCTCGCTGTCGGCCGGCTCGCCGAAGCGCAGCGCGTCGAGCACGGCGATGGGCCGCGCGCCGATCGCGAAGATGTCACGCAGGATGCCACCGACCCCGGTGGCCGCGCCCTGGAAGGGCTCCACGGCGCTGGGGTGGTTGTGGGACTCGACCTTGAAGGCGATGGTCAGGCCGTCTCCGACGTCCACCGCGCCCGCGTTCTCGCCCGGGCCCATGACCACGGACGGGCCTTCGGTCGGGAGGGTGCGCAGCAGCTTCTTGGAGTGCTTGTAGGCGCAGTGCTCGCTCCACAGCAGCGAGAACATGGCCAGCTCGACCTCGACCGGCTCGCGGCCGAGCTTGTCGCAGACCAGTGCGTACTCGTCGCGGGTGAGCCCGAGGGCGACCGCCTGCTCGACGCCCTGGACGACGCCCTGCGGCTGTGAATCAGACATAGACACCTGCGGAGAGGGCGGCGGACGTGAAGAGCTTGAGGCCGTCGGTCGACGTGCCGACGACCTCGTCGACGGCATGCTCGGGGTGGGGCATCAGGCCGACGACGTTGCGGCCCGGCCCGACGACGCCGGCGATGTCGCGCAGCGAGCCGTTGGGGTTCTGCCCGGGGGCGTAGCGCACGAGCACGCGCCCCTCGGCCTCGAGGGCGTCGAGCGTGGCCTCCGGCGCGTAGTAGCGGCCGGTGGTGTGCTTGGCGGGGATCGACAGCGTCTCCCCCACCTCGCACGTGGACGACCAGGCGCTGTCGGCGGTGCCGACGACCAGGTCGACCTGACGGCAGAGGAAGCGCAGGCCCGTGTTGGGCAGCAGCGCGCCCGGCAGCAGGCCGGCCTCGCACAGCACCTGGAAGCCGTTGCAGATGCCGAGCACGGGGCCGCCGTCGCGGGCGAACGCGATGACCGACTCCATGACCGGGGAGAAGCGGGCGATGGCGCCGACCCGCAGGTAGTCGCCGTAGGAGAACCCGCCGGGGACAACGATCGCGTCGACGCCCTTCAGGTCCGGGTCGCCGTGCCAGAGGATCTCGGTGTCGCCGACCTTGCCGGCGGCGTAGGCCGCGTCGACCTCGTCGCAGGACCCGGGGAAGCGGATGATGCCGAAGCGCACCGGGACTACTCGCCGCTGAGGATCTCGTAGTCCTCGATCAGCGGGTTGGCGAGCAGCTTGTGGCACATGTCGTCGAGCTGGGAGGCGTCCTCGACGTCGAGCTCGACCAGCCGGCCCACGTGGACGCGGCTGACGCCCTGGAAGCCGAGCGCGGGCAGCGCCCGCTCCACGGCGACGCCCTGCGGATCGAGGATGCCCTCCTTGGGGCGGATCAGGATGCGGGCGCGCGGCATTACGGTGCGGTCCTCTCGATCCACGCGGCGAAGGATTCGCCGGTGATCTTCTCGTACGCCTCGACGTAGCGCTGGCGGGTGCCGGCGACCACGTCGTCCGGGATGGCGGGAGCGGGCGGGAGCTTGTCCCAGCCGCTGCCGGCGGCCCAGTCGCGGACGTACTGCTTGTCGAAGCTCGGCTGGCCGCGGCCCGGCTCGTAGGTGTCGGCCGGCCAGTAGCGGGAGGAGTCCGGGGTGAGGACCTCGTCGCCGACGACGAGCGTGCCGTCGGGCGCCAGGCCGAACTCGAACTTGGTGTCGGCGAGGATCACGCCGCGCTCGCGGGCGTGGTCCCGAGCGAACTCGTACAGGGCGATCGACGCGTCGCGGACCTTCTCCAGCAGCCCGGTGTCGCCGACGAGGCCCGCGGCGGTCTCGAAGTCGACCGTCTCGTCGTGCCCCTCCTCCGCCTTGGTCGAGGGCGTGAAGATCGGCTCGGGGAACGGCTCGGACTCCCGCAGCCCCGCGGGCAGCTCCAGCCCGGAGATCGTGCCGGTGCGCTGGTAGTCCTTCCAGCCCGACCCGGTGATGTAGCCGCGGACGATGCACTCGACGGGCAGCATCTCCAGCTTCTGGACCACGAGCGCCCGCCCGCGGACCTCGTCCGGCACGTCGTCGGTGGCCGACAGCCGGTGGTTGGGGACGATGTGGGTCGTCCGGTCGAACCAGAAGTCGCTGAGCCCGGTGAGGACCTTCCCCTTGTCGGGGATGAGCGTCGGATGCACCGCGTCGTACGTGGAGATCCGGTCGCTGGCGACCATCAGGAGGCGGTCGCCCAGGTCGTACATCTCGCGGACCTTCCCGCTGGAGAGGAGAGGCAGATCGGAGAGCGTGGTCACGTGAGGTGATGCTAGCGAGCGCCCCGGTTGAACGGCCTACCCCCGTCGAGCCCCACCTCAGTCCCGCTGAGCGGGCACGACGTGGGGCTCGACGGGGCGTGGCCCTGGACAGGGGTGCGACGATCCTGCCCATGATCCGCCACGTCAGCTGCCACCTCGCGTTCGACACCCTGGATCAGGCGCATCTGGCGCTGCAGGTGGCGGTGGCCCGCCCGCCCGAGCAGGTGGACGAGCAACTCGTGGTCACCGTCGACGGCGCGCCGGTCGAGGCGCGGGAGTATCCGGAGCCGCACGGGGGCCGCGTCCACGTGGTCGACGCCCCCGCCGGGGCGGTCGTCGTGGACTACACCGCGACGGTCGACGACGCCGGCGATCCGGCCGGCGGACCGGTCGAGACGGTGGGCGAGGCCGAGCGGCTCCTCTACCTGCGGCCCAGCCGGTACGCCGAGTCCGACCGCCTCGTGGGCTTCGCCACCGGGGAGTTCCAGCAGATCCCCCACGGCCCCGAGCTGCTGGCCGCCGTGTCGTCCTGGGTCGGGATGCGGCTCGCCTACGTGTCCGGCAGCAGCGAGCCGACCGACGGCGCCACCGAGACGCTGCTCGCCGGGGAGGGCGTGTGCCGCGACTACGCCCACCTGGTGGTGGCCCTGCTGCGCGCGCTGGAGGTGCCGGCCCGGCTGGCCGCCGTCTACGCCCCGGGCCTGGACCCGATGGACTTCCACGCGGTGGCCGAGGCGTACGTGGACGACGCGTGGCACGTGGTCGACGCCACGCTGCTCGCGCCGCGCGCCAGCCTCGTGCGCATCACCACGGGCCGCGACGCCGCCGACACCGCGTTCCTCAGCTCCTACGGTGGGGACATCGACCTGCAGGCGGTCGAGGTCACCGCCTACGTCGACGGCGACCTGCCGGCCGACGACATCACCCGGCTGGCGCGGCTGGCCTAGGCCGCGATCGCGTCGAGGCGCCCGACGATCTCCGCCGCGTGGGCGGTGTAGGCCGTCACGTCGAAGACCTGGTCGAGGTCCAGCACCGCCGCCTCGGGATCGGCCTCCAGCAGCCCGCGCAGCGGCGTGCGCGTGTCCCACGCCTGCTGGGCGTTGCGCTGGGCGATGCGGTACGCGTCGTCGCGGGACATCCCGCTGGCGACGAGGGCGAGCAGCACCCGCTGGCTGAACAGCGCGCCGTAGGTGAGGTTGACGTTCTCGAGCATGCGGTCCTCGTGGACGACGAGGCCGGAGACGACCCGTACGGCCAGCGACTGCATGTAGTCCAGGAGGATCGTGGAGTCCGGGAGGATCACGCGCTCGGCGCCCGAGTGGGAGATGTCGCGCTCGTGCCACAGCGCCACGTTCTCGACCGCCGCCGACGCGTTGCCGCGCAGCACGCGGGCCAGGCCGGTGATGCGCTCGGTGGTGATCGGGTTGCGCTTGTGGGGCATCGCACTGGAGCCCTTCTGCTTGCCGGCCCGGAACGGCTCCTCGGCCTCGCGGACCTCGGTGCGCTGCAGGTGGCGGATCTCCGTGGCCAGGCGCTCGAGGCCGGCGCCGGCCAGCGCGATGGCCTGCAGCAGCTCGGCGTGGCGGTCGCGCGCGACGACCTGGGTGGAGACGTCCTCGGCGGCGATGCCGAGGCGGGCGAGCACGCGCCGCTCGGAGTCCGGGGCGGTGGCGGAGTAGGTGCCGACCGCGCCGGAGATGGCCCCGACCGAGGCCTGCGCGAACGCGTGCTCGAGCCGCAGCGCGTTGCGGTGAGCCTCGAACGCGAAGCCGGCGAGCTTGATGCCGAACGTGGTGGGCTCGGCGTGGACGCCGTGGGTGCGGCCGACGCAGACCGTGTCCCGGTGGGCGCGGGCCTGCGTGACCAGCGCGGCGACGACCTCGTGCGCGCCGCGCACGACGATCTCCCCGACCTGCTTGAGCTGCACGCCGGTCGCGGTGTCGAGCACATCGGAGGACGTCAGGCCGTAGTGGACCCAGCGTCCGCCCGCGCCCGCGGTGGACGACAGCACGTCGACGAACGCGGCGACGTCGTGGTCGGTGATGCGCTCGCGCTCCTGCACCTCCTCGACGGTGAAGGTCGCGGCGCGGATGCCCTCGAGGTCGGCCTCCGTCGGCCCCTCCATCTCCTCGCACGCGGCGACCTCGACGCGACGCCAGGCCTCCATGCGGGCTTGGTCGGTCCACAGGGCACCGATTTCCGGGCGGGTATAGCGATCGATCACGGGTCGGAGACTACGCGGGCGGCCTGCGGATCGACGGCTGGGGAGCCGTCGCCTACTCGTCCCGCAGCGGCGTCACGTCGCCGGGACCGCCGACGAGGTACATGTCGTGGTTGCGCAGCGCGACGTAGGTCGGCTGGCCGAGCGCGGCGGCGGCCAGGCCGGCGGAGGCCACGGCGAACACGTCGCGCACCACGCCGATGTGGAACAGGGCCTGGGACTCCTCGGTGACCGCGCCCTCGAACGCCCGCAGCACGACCCGCACGTCGGGCCGCACCGCCTGGGCGGCGACGGAGACCGAGATGTTGGTGAGGTCGTCGGCGGTGACCGCGGCCAGCGAGCGGGCCCGCTTCAGGCCCAGCCGCTCGTGCAGCCAGCGGTCGCGCCCGTCGCCGATCACCACGGGCACCCCGAGCCGCTTGGCCAGCGCCACGTACGGCTTGGTCTCGTCCCGCTCCACGGCGACGACCCGCAGGCCGAGCTCCTGCAGCGCGAGGCAGAGGCGGAAGCCGAAGTGGCCGAGGCCGACGACGATCACGTGGTCGGAGCGCGGGAGGGTGCGGCGGCCGACGATCCCGACCAGGCGGGGGCTGAGCAGCCGCTGGACGAGGCCGGCGGTGAACGCCGCGAACACGACCGCCGCGAGCAGGATGGAGATCGACCCGATGATCCGCGTGTCCTCCGTCCCCTCGTCGACGCCGTGGTTGGGGCCGACGGTGGCGACCGTCTTCACCGCCGAGTACCACGCCTCCACGAACCCCTCCCCGCGCCCGAGCGCGAGCACGGTGTCGACCAGGAGGATGAGGACGAGCGCGAGGATGCCGCCGACCAGCAGCTTGGAGCCGGTGTCCGGGGGGCGCACCTGCGAACGCAGCCAGTTCCACGCCTGCCGCCCGCGGGAGGGCAGGATCCGGGACTTGTCGATCGCCGCGGCGTCGATCCCGAGCCCGTCCGCCGTCACGCCCACGAGGACGCCGCTCTCGAAGCCGAGCGCGATCAGCGTCTCGTCCACGCACGGGCCGAGCAGCGCGGGGATGGCCAGGTCGGCCGCGGAGACGACCGTGCAGTTGCGCACCGCGCGCTGGACCTGCGCGGCGACGGTGCGGTCGAAGATCGTGACGATGAGGCGCACGTCGGGCCGCACGTACTCCACGAGCAGCGCGTACCGCAGCGCGACGATGTCGTCCACGCTGGCCACGAGCACGACCGACGGATCGCGGGCCAGGGCGGTGCGCAGGTCGCGGTCGCTGGGCTCTCGCAGCCGCAGCACCTCGGCGCCCCGGGCGCGCAGGCGCTGGTCGGCGCCCGACGCGAGCTGGCCCGCGCCGACGACGACGACGAGTGGGGAGGGATCGGTCACGTCGTACACCGTACGACGTGACCGCCCGGCCGGGTAGGCCGGGGCCGTCCCCGTCAGATCACGTCTGGACGATCCGGGCGGCCAGGTGCCCGGCGTTCTTGGCGTTGTCCAGGCCCACGGCGGCCACCGGGACGCCCGGCGGCATCTGGATCACGGACAGGATCGCGTCGAGCCCACCCGCCGCGCTGAGCGCGCTGGAGAGCGGCACGCCGATCACCGGCAGCGCGGTGTGGGCAGCGGCCACGCCGGGGAGCGCGGCGGACAGCCCGGCGCCCGCGATGATGACCTTGAGCCCGCGCATCTGGGCGTTCTTGCAGTAGTCGGCCACGGTCTCGGGATCGCGGTGGGCGGACATGACCCGCACCTCGGAGGTGATGCCCTTCTCGGTCAGCACCGCCGCCGCCTTCTCCATCACGGGCAGGTCCGACTTGGACCCCATGATGATCCCGACCAGCGGGCTGTCCTCCGAGAGGGACGCGATGTCGGCCTCCACCTCGGCCACGGTCTCCGTCTCGGCCAGGGGGCCCGGGTTCTCGAACTCGCTCGTCTCGCTCATGCGGTGCGCTCCACGGCCCGCTGCGCGATGTCACGTCGCAGCTGACGGCCCTCGAAGGTGATCTGGTCCGCCGCAGCATAGGCGGCATCCCGCGCGGCCGCCGCCGTGGCGCCGCGCGCGGTGACGTTGAGGACGCGCCCGCCGGCCGTCACGAAGGCCGTCCCGTCGTGGGCGGTGCCCGCGTGGGTGACCTCCACGCCGTCGCCGACCGCGTCGAGCCCGGCGATGACGTCGCCCTTGGACGCGCTCTGCGGATAGCCGGCCGAGGCCAGCACCAGGGTGACGGCCCAGCCGTCGTCCCAGGCGATCGCGTCGCCGGCCCAGTCCGCCAGGCCGCCGGGGCGGCTGGCGGCCAGCAGCAGCGCGAGGAGGTCCGAGCGCAGGCGCGGCAGCACGGCCTGGGTCTCGGGATCGCCGAAGCGCACGTTGTACTCGAGCACCTTGGGGCCGTCGGCGGTGAGCATGATCCCGGCGTAGAGCACGCCGTGGAACGGGATGCCCTCGGCGCGCAGCGCGTCGACGATCGGCTGGTGGACGAGCGCCGCCAGCTCCCGGGCGCGGGCCGCGTCGACCCCGACGACCGGCGAGTAGGAGCCCATCCCGCCGGTGTTGGGCCCCTCGTCGCCGTCGAAGATCCGCTTGTAGTCCTGGGCCGGGGCGAGCGGCACGGCGCGCTCGCCGTCGCACAGCGCCAGCAGCGACACCTCCTCGCCGACGAGGAACTCCTCGACGACCACGCGGCTGCCGCCGAAGCGATGGTCGACCAGGAACTCGGTGAGCGTCGCCCGCGCGGACTCCTCGTCCGGCGCGATCACCACGCCCTTGCCCGCCGCCAGGCCGTCCTCCTTGATCACGACCGGGTAGCCCGTGACCGCGGCCATTCCCTCCTCGACGGTGGTCACCGCGCGCCACGCGGCGGTCGGCACGCCGGCAGCGTCCATGACCTCCTTGGAACGGGCCTTGGAGCCCTCCAGCGCGGCGGCCGCGGCGGTCGGCCCGAACGCCGTGATGCCCTCCGTCGCCAGCGCGTCGACGAGGCCGGCGACGAGCGGCACCTCGGGCCCCACCACCACGAGGTCGACCTGCTCGGCCCGGGCCGCCGCGACGAGGCCGGCGACGTCGTCCACGGCCACGTCGAGGACGGTGGCGTCGGCCGCCATGCCCGGGTTGCCCGGGGCGACGAGCAGCGCCGGCTCCTGGGGCGAGCGGGCCAGCGCGCGCAGGATGGCGTGCTCACGACCGCCGGCGCCGACGACGAGAACCTTCGGACCAGGACGGGAACCAGCGGGCAACGGAAGCCTCCGGGGCGAGAACGGCGGGTGCGTGGCTCGTTCTATCCGATCGGGGGCGCGAATGGGCGGCGGACGGGTCCAAGACGCCGGGCAGCCACCCCCTCCTCGGCGGAGAACCGGCGCGTCCGGGCCGCCGACCGCGGGTAGCGTTGGCCCCATCGTCCCCCGCCCGAAAGCCTCCGCCATGCGCTCCCGCATCCTCGTCCTCGCCGGTGTCGCCGCCGCGCTCGCGACCGTCCCGTCGGCCGTCTCCGCCGCCACGGTCACGTCCGAGCGCGCCTGTTACCTCAACGACGGCTCCGCCACGGTCGCCGCGATCGCCGCGACCGGCTTCACCCCCGGCGCCGTGGTCAACGTCTTCGTCGACGGGATCGCCGCCGGCAGCGGGAACGCCGACGCGACGGGGGCCG
>Ga0247757_10000509_pt1 | contig 31528 bp, 38 predicted proteins | sample UWRJL126311R4_FD_180929 | JGI IMG/M metagenome (GOLD analysis project Ga0247757, IMG submission 180929) | Plant litter microbial communities from Arlington Agricultural Research Station in Wisconsin, United States - UWRJ-L126-311R-4 | ecosystem: Environmental > Terrestrial > Plant litter >... | reverse complement strand
CACACGATAGCAGATCCAATCCAATTTTTCTTGGGGAATAGTAATATGGAAAGACGATAGCGCGCCGTTTGGGAGCTCATGAAACGAAGAGGTAGACATGCCGACAAAATTTCCGGACGTTAAATCATTCTCCATTCCCGAAGTTTATACAGATTCTGTTGTATTTATAGTCATCCGTCTCTTCTAAATAATTTTCCTTCATGTCTACGGACCGTATATTCAAACTGCAGGCTTACAAATGCAATAACTTATTAGGGTAATATGATGCTACCTCTTCCGGCTCCTTGCGGCCGTATGCGTTGGAGCAAACCTTTGAATGCAGTCAGAGGTACGTCACTTTGGATTGCTAAGCATACAATTATAACTATGTAACTATAGGCAGTGTCCGAGACGTTACCATATCGGGTTAGTCCGACATTACCAATAATTGTAACGATGGGAACTTGAATTAGATGGATTTCTATGAGTAACAACTCGCTTGAATCAAGTTGATATCCAGCAGAACTGTAGGAAATTAACGGGCCTTTAGTTCTCTTGAATGCACGCCGTGAAAGATGACTGCGTTGATATCCCTGTTACAATGGATTGTTGTATATGCTTTCTACTTGTATTTCGCATGATCGGCAAAAGCGATAATCGGATTCCGAAGGCATGTGAGGGAAAGTAATGTCCGAATCTTCGTTCTGAGATTTTAGGAATAGAAAAACATTACTAATACGTAGAGTAAGAAAACCGGCGCTGGGCCTTAATGTTATGCAGGTGGGGAACAGGAAAATAGTCATAGTCATCTCGTTCGTGTATAGCGTTTGCGACCTAAAAGGGAAATACAACTAAAACGTACGATATCGAAAGAAAAACAAAGGTCATAAGACGAACACCTCCCGAAGCTGCGGGCTATACATAGCGCCACTCCTGTATAGACTCTCGACATGATGCCTTGGACTCTACCGCCTCCAACTCTGCTCTGAGCTCATCATTGTCGAGCTCAGCCTCGTGCGCTCTATCATCACCAGCTCTGGCCACGGTGTGACAACCTCGGTAATTTCCTCCACAGCCCTCCAATTGGATCTTTCCGGGTCCACAGTAATGCTTTTCGTGTCTACTCGCCTGATGCCCACTTCTTGCCCATGTCCTAAGTCTCTCCGGTGCTGGATAAACAACATACGGAAAGAACCAATGCATGCGACGACGATTGCAATGTTGGCTTCGGCAGACGACCAGACAAGCACCCAAGGTGAGTCCATCTGCTTGGTTACGTTGACGGTGGTAACGGCGGCACGCACAATGGAGAAGGTAATGGTAATAAGAACGAGAGAGAATAAACCTCCGAGGGCTAACAATTGGCGAAGCGGAATCTTCGATCTCCATAGTATATTCATGGCGATGGTTATGACTGGATCTGCATGAGTATGCTCACTTTGATCACATTTTGACTGCAGGAGGTTTAGATTGCATGCTCACTTAGAAAATCCGTAAAAACATCCAACACTGTATTAACCTTCAAGTTGATGAAACTAAGGTTCTGCTCACTGGCACAGTACGAGCTTGTGATGACCTCAATACCGCCAAAGGCGCACTTATACGGCGCAGTCGCAAATGTAATTCCATACGAGGTGATGGTGAAGCAAAAGACACTCCACCAGTGCCATTTTATGTTGCTGATGAGCTTGGGCCCCAGTCTGTAGAAAAAGATCAGAAAACTGAGCTTCACACACCATAGTGAGGTGTATAAAAGCATCATCGATATAACGGTGGATGTTGAGAAGCGTCGGATGGTTGGGAGAAGAGAGATAGGATCAGCGATTGAAGCCATTGCTTCGGGGTCGAGCGTCAGACGCATGATATAATCTTTCTTGATGTCAATATGAGACGTGCTAGATAGGTTGCATTGGTGGAGGCACGGGACTTACACATCGCATCTTTTGCATGACTTGCCATGACACCCATACCAACTGCTGAGAGCCATGCTAGCAAGGCAAACGCGTCGTCGGCAAAGAATTTGCGGAATGTTTTCCATCGCGTCCAAAAACGTACAGGCAGGAAGAGAAATGAAAAAGCAATCATCGACCATATAACAGGCTATGCATGCAAACACAAAATTAGCAAAAGTCTTCGTTCCGCTAAGGTAGTTTTAGAAGCAGGCGAATAAGCAGGATGTGGGTGTTAGAGGAAGGGATTACCTCGAAAGTATTTTGCTTTACGCGCATTGTATTGAACCCGAAAGATTTGCCACCTGATATCTGTCTCTGCCATATACCCGGTGTTTGTGCCATTTCCCCCTACTATTTTCCGAGCTTCCGCCTACAGGACGGCGAGTATGATCTCAGACCGGCCGTCAAACCGGAGATCTTCGGTAGTCTAAAAGACGCGTCGTGATGATTCCGGCCACGCGAAGCACGCAGCAGTGCTCCACAAGAGAAAGAAGGTACTGTAAGAACTTAAATTGCCGCACTGGGCCATGTCCCGACGAAACGTATCTGCACTGTTCAAATCCTCTCTCCACGCTCCGTACCCCTGGGTCCATGATCTTGCAGGTCACAACAGGCTAGCTCCGAATAATGGCCCGAAGAGGATCTTGAAAGCTGCACGTGCTTCGATTCGTTAGCGAATGGCTGCCATGATTTGTACGAAGCCGTGATTTTGGCGTTGGCACGGGCCGTCCATAGCACGGTTTGCGGGAAGTGGTGTCTTGATCGACGTGTTATGTTGGGGAGCGGAATAAATAGGCTGGGGAATCCAAGCAAGATACCCTACTATTAACGGTTTGGGCTAAGTAAGTTGTTGTGAGCGGTAGTACTTATCGTATACGACGACTGGAGACCCTCGCTCGAGGCCACAGAAGAATTGGAGTCTGTTGAAGCCCTGTCGCCACTATGCTGATGTTGCACTAACCGACAATGACAAGGACCTATACAACGCCCTCTCTGGTCGCCGTTCTGGCTGTCAAGCGTCAAATCCATTTCATGCGTGAACCATCACTCAGCCTATCGTAGATTCATTATTGACGCTTAATTACCTTCTCCAAAGTGCCTAACGCACTCGCTCGGGTGACACTATTGTCTAGTTCTGCGGAATTTCCCGTTTCCAGCTCTCACTTTCGGGGCCAGAATGCGCTGTGCAAGGGGGCAACCCACAACCGTTATCTACACATGAACCCTGCGCGCGCCATGCGACGCCACCAACACTGGCCCATTCAACCGGGAAACCCACCGGAATGGCGAGTCAATACAAGGGTCTGATGTGGGATTCACCCCCACGCAACGTTTCGTCTGGGTCAACTGTGCGTATGTATGTATGCGACCAAGCTATTCGCATTAGGGTTGTGCTGGGAACATGGAAGACGACTTTGAGTTCACCTGAGTTCTTGGGTGAATGACTCGGAAGCACCACCAGGAAACGTGCAGGGCAGTGTAGGGCAAAAGGAACGAGACACTGGATAATTATTACATTTAAAGCATTCGAATGGGTATCGTACCTATGCGCCTGTGATGCTAGTGCTGCTGGAGAAGACATGAACATGCCTACTCACGGAGTCACCTCTTCGATTCTTCCCCTTTCCATTCTTGCCCTGATGTCTCTCACCAGAGCCTTCGCATCTTCCACCTCGACTCCATCTTGACAAAGCTCATTTGCAAGCTCCATACTCCTTTGATAAACCCCACGCATATATTCCCACCTCGCTAGCCACAACCTTGCCTTGCTTGTAGTGGCGGTCACCCCAACTCCTCCACCTGCTTCTTGACTTGAATTGTGCTCATCAAACTCGGGACCCTCCTCCTGTGCAAGTACTAATTCCATATAAGCTGCACACTCTTGCATTTCATGCAAACGCTCGTAAAGTAGTGCAATCTGGTAGAGAACCTCTGGATCCAAGACTCCACCACCAAGCCCGGACAGGTCGCCGGAAGAGAAAGATGACGCGACACCTGCCTCAATATACGAACCCGCGACTAGTGCACGCTTGTACGCGCGAATAGCATTTGGAATCTTTCCTACGCGGCCAAAACACTGGCCCACGGCCATCCACATTTTTGGATCATATGGACGGAGCGCTGTAGCGCGCTGGTGGTAAAACAATGCATAACTATGCATTTCCAAAAGCTCATATGCATGGCCGAGGCCGTACCATGCACGATAATCTTTCCGGTTTACATCGACGGCTCTGCGGTATGAATCGATGGCTGCATGTGTGTTTTTCATTTCCACAAATTCGTGACCCATGAGCGTCCAGGCAGACAGGAAGCTCCTGTCCAGAACGAGAGCACGGCGGAAATACATGACAGCCTTTTCATGATCAGACTTTAGTGAGTAATAGTTTCCAATGACGCAGCAAGTCTCGGGACGGAACTTATCTGTGTTAGAAGCAACTTGAGCAACAAATGCCAACTTCGCGCGGAGGTTCATTACGTAGAGAATGTTCGAATAGTTGTCTAGGTGGTCAAGGCGATGTGGTTCCGCGACGAGAATGTTGGAAAAGACTTGCTCTGCGTCGTCAAAGTCTTTAGTGTGATAATGTAGGAGGGCTCGCTGTGACTGCAGGAAAGCAGAGTTCGGGAAAACGGTGAGGAGTGAGGTCAGGGCATTATGGACTTCGTCGGTGGTCTGATACAGCTCTTGCGAAGCTGTCACATGGAAGATATAAGTCATGAGATTCTGTGGCAGTCGCCGGGCGATGTCATCAAGCTCCTCTACAGTCCCCAGCAAACTAGCCAGCTCTTGCCAGGCGCCCCAGTTAAACGTGCATTGATGGACGCTCTGGATAAGATAGTCCTTTGCCAGCTTTTCATTCTTGCCCTTGGCTAGCACAATACCATATAGGTACTCGAGCCACCCCTGTGGCTGCCGACCGCTCTTAGGGAGACTACGGAACCATTCGTCCAGCACGGCAGATAGGCCAGGCAGCTCCTTGTTGGTGATCCCGCCGTCGCGCGGGCCCAGGATTATCTCGCTATCCTCATTCATGCGCCGCTCGCCAGCGAGGTACTTTGCATACAGGGCTATAAAGAGCGATTTCTGGCTGAGTGCTAACACAGAGCCAGCGGGACCCTTCATCTGCGCCGAGGTGCCCTGCTTGGCCTTGCCCTTCTGCTTTGTCTTGGCAGAGACGGGCGACGCAGCAAAGACGGAGCCCTTGGGTAGGGCACCGGGAAGGAAGACGGCAGCGCACCGGTCGTATTCGCGGCAGTCAAAGTAGGCTTTGGCGAGGAGGTAGCGGTGGGCTTCGTGGGCTTCAAGGCGCAGCTCGGTCGCGTCTTTGAGGACTTGGCCGGGGGGTGTCTGCGGCGGAGCTTCAGACATAGGCGAGTCGACGTCTGTTGCAGAAGCGGAGGAGGAATTGGCGGGGATAGAGGCGTCATGGTGTGAGGGCAGGGAATTGAGCAATTCGGCGGCCCATTTCGCAGACTGGTACAGGCCGCGCTCGGTGCAGCATATGACGGCGTCGGTGAGCTGCAGCCTGAGCTGGGCGGCGTGCTGGTGCGAGAGCGACATGCTTTCAGCGGGGGGGTGAACCGCCAACGCGTGGTGGATGGTGGATGGTTGACGCGTGGGGATCGGACTGAGAGGTCAGTGGGGCGCAAACAATCAATCAACCGGCGCGGATCAACCCGTCCTCCGTACCCAGCTGCCCGTCTCCCCTCCACCGCTACTCCCCCCATCCCCCCGCTGAACCCCTTATACCTCTCCTTGCTTCAGTCGCCCCTTCTGCACACGCGCACACGCTCCCGATTTACTGCCATGCCGACCACGCTCAAGGAATTCGAGAGCGTGTGGCCGCGCATCGTCGCTGACCTTGAGGCCCACTGCAAAAGCTACAAATTGCCCCAACAGCCCCTTGATTGGTTCGTCCAGGTACGCCGCATCCCCCCCGGCCCCTCGCGGCCCCTCTCCGTCTCACCCGCGCTCACACGTGACCTGCGCTCAGTCCCTCAATTACAACACAGTAGGCGGAAAATGCAACCGCGGCATGTCTGTCGTTGACACCGCTTCCCTCCTGTTGAACAAGACGCTGGAGCCTACCACGGACGAGTACTTCAAGGCTGCTCTGTTGGGATGGATGATCGAGCTTCTCCAGGCTTTTTTCCTGGTCTCGGATGACATTATGGACTCCTCCAAGACGCGCCGTAGCCAACCATGCTGGTACCTGAAGCCGGGGGTTGGCATGGTTGCCATCAACGACGCCTTCATGTTGGAATCCTCCATCTATGTTTTGCTGAAGCAGCACTTCCGCCAACACCCTTCCTACATCGACATGGTCGAGCTCTTCCACGATGTGACCTTCCAGACAGAGCTTGGACAAGCCTGCGATCTCCTCACCGCTCCTGAGGATCACGTTGACTTGGATAACTTCAGCCTTGAGAAGTTTACTTTTATCGTCATCTATAAGACGGCCTACTACTCCTTCTACCTCCCCGTTGCCCTTGCACTATACTACATGGACGCCGCGACTCCTAAGAACCTTCGCACGTGTCACGACATCTTGATTCCCATGGGCGAGTACTTCCAGGCCCAGGACGACTATCTTGATGCATTTGCCGACCCAGAGGTGCTGGGCAAGATCGGCACAGATATCCAGGACAACAAATGCTCGTGGGTGGTCAACCAGGCGTTGAAAAAGGTCAATCCTGAGCAACGCAAGATCCTAGAGGAGAATTATGGCCGCAAAGATGCTGAAAAGGAGGCCAGAGTTAAAACGCTCTATCACGAGCTCAAGCTTGCAGAGTTTTATCAAGAGTGGGAGGAAGAGCGCGTCAAGGACTTGAGGAGCAGGATCGAGCTGGTGGATGAGAGTGAAGGGTTGAAGAAAGAAGTGTTTGAGGTATTTTTGAAGAAGATCTATAAGAGAAGCAAATAAAGGGAATGACTTGGCGAGGTTAAAGTAAAGTGGTGGAGGCTCCTTTCCTAGAGACATGCCCACAGGGGTTTCTTTGAATGAATCCAATCATCTTCATTCTGGTTCATTCTTGACCAAGTTATTCCGTGCGCTGGTGAATCAGGAGGCTTATGGAATACGGTCGTTTTGTCTGACGAGGCTGACTAGTTTTCTCCTCAGGTAATGATTCAGCATTCTGCAAATGATATTGTATTTTCAGGTAATTATAACTTATTACATGATACGCCTGTTTCAGATCATCAATCTCCCATAGCCCTCGGTAGGTCAACGAAACTTTCCAAAGGAAGACGATATGCATGTCGAAAGAGGTATCCCCTCAGTCTGAGCTGCATAGTCCACACTTGCACAGTTACCTCATGCGCCCTTCCTTCAAATCATCCTTTACGTACTTACTTCTGACTCCCACCTTCTTCGCAAGGTCTGCGATACCAATGTTGTCCAAGATCTCAGCACTGCTCACGTCGGCTCCCACCCCTTTTGCAAACCAATTACGCATTTCTACAGCCACTAGAGAGTCTACGCCATACTTGTGAATGGGGTTCTTCGGATCGATGTCGTCTTTCCCCACAACCAGTAGATTCGAAAGCTGGGTTTGAATTGCCTCGATTATAATGTCAATTGCATTTGCAAATGAGAGAGCATTCTGCAGAGCAGCAGAAGGGAGTTTTAGTGGCTGGTGTGCAGGTTTGTCTCCCGATGCTGCTGAGACATCGTAACGCGATGGGAGTATGTGTAGGTAGGAATAGATGGCTCTAGTAGACCCGAGTGGTTCGACGATTCCCATAGTGCGCAAATCAGCAGGCAGGGAAAGAGGTGTAATGATCTGCGAATTGATGTTCGGTTGCCCGGCATCACAGCAGAAGCGGAGGAGTTCGAAAATATCGTTCAAGGTGACCTCTTCAATCATCCCACGCGCCTTGAGCAGAGCTTGTACCTGGGAATTCTCTGCAACCCATCCCACGCCAGTGATCATGCTGAAGGCGATCGAAAAGGTGCGTTGGCCAAGTTGTAATCGATGCGCCGCAAGTGCGTCCTGAAAGGTATTGCCTGCGGTATAATTGGATTGTCCAAACGATCCCATGATGCCGGTCGAAGAGGAGAACATGATGAAGAAGTCGAGATCTACTGGAAGAGCTTTGTGAAGATTCCAAGATCCTCGCACCTTTGGTGCTAATGAGGCATGCCAGTCCTTGATCGTCATCTTGGCAAAAGATGAATCCCTGACTACCATGGCTGCTTGGACACAGCCTTTGATGGGAGGCATATCTTTCAGCTGACTTAAAGTGTCTTTGAGTTCGTCCAGATTGGCGATATCACATTGTGGTGCTCGGATATCTGCCCCTTGATCTCGCAGTTGTTGGACGAACTTCTCACGTTCAGAGCCAGATCCTTCGACAGTAGACCTGCTTGGAAGAATCAAATATTGCGCACCCTGTTCTATCATCCAGCGAGCAACGCTTCTACCCACACCGCCAAAGCCGCCTGCAAGAAAATATGTTGCTTCTGCATTGAACAGACGCTCCTTATGTGGTGAAAGTGTCATTGCAGTCGGCTCATTGTCCCTGATCTGAATGACCAAATCTCTGTTATTGTCTTCATTCTGGAGGAACTTGAATGCATTCACTAGTTCGTTTTGGTGGAATATGGGAATGCTATCTGGAGCCTTCAGCTTCCCATACTTGATGAGCCGCGCAACCTCTGAGAGTATCTCAGAAAATTTGGGTGCTTGTAAAAGGCTCTGAGGATCGACACTGAGCATAGATTTGTTCTCGCCATTCGGAAAGTTTGACGTATTCTTGGAGTAATTCGGGTATTCTTTTGCGCTTGTATCGACCAACCGCCCAAAAGGCGCAAGACATTGCCATAGATCATACAGGTTCTGGCTGGGAGCAGAAGTAAATATGACATCCACTCCCTGTCCATGTGTCATCCGATTAACACCGCTACAGAACTCGGAGGCATTCAAGGGCATTATATGCTCCTCAGGGACGGCGAATTGTGTTCGTAGAAACGCTGCACTCTCAAGATTGTCTGTGGTTATAAAGATATCGCATTCGTATAGTTTAGCGATCTGGATAGCAGCTTGCCCAAGCGTACCTTTCCCATAATGAATTAGTATTCTTTCTCCCTTTCTAAGCCTTGAAAATTGTATCAGACTGAAGTAAGCTATGCATAATACTTGGACGCAAGCAGCAGCTTCGGAAAATTCCATATTTTCTGGAATACGATGCATTTGGAAAGACTTGCATCGGACCTTCTGACGCAGAGCAGAACGAGTTATTCCGAAAACTTTATCATCAACTCTCAAATCATGTGTTGGTGAATGGCTAATGCGAACAACCACTCCAGCACATGAGCTTCCGAAGGCTTTGTCATGAATCTGCCCTTGCGAAACAAGATAGTCGCGATTGTCGAGACCAACTGCTTTGACCGCAACAACAATGTCGTCTGGCCCAAGAGTATCTCCAGAGTCTGGTGTCTGTTCAAAATGAATGGTTCTCAAGTGGCCTGCTGTAGCTATAGTCAGACCAGGATTCTCCAATTTTTTCCAGGGTGCTCGAACGATTCGTTCTTCTGCAAAAACCTTATCGCGCATTACTCCATCCGTAATCACGCGTGGTATGTGTAACAAGCCATTCTTTTCATAAAACTCATCTTCAGGGATGCCAGTAGCATGTGACGCGGATTTTAATACTCTCACAACGTTTGTAGCAGCATTTTGTACTCCTTTGGCATAATCTAAGACGACGCTGATGATGCGACATTCATTGTTTTCAGAAGCCAGGGTCCGTGCTAGTCCAGGTATCAGTCCGTACGTGGGTAACTCGTCTGCGAGTGGATCCTGAAAATTGAGCCAGACAACTGTGCGAGCAACTGAAACTATGGTCTTAAGCTTTTCTAACTGATCTTCTTGTAAGTGCGCAAGGAGATTTCCGTCTAAATCTCCCAGAAATAAACAAAAACATTGGTCAAGATTGTGTTTTTCGATTGAACTCAATGGGACTGGATTTATGGAGATATCTTTCTGACTCGTTAATTCCTGGTGGAGATACCCAAGAAAAGCTTTCTGTGCTGCATTTGACTCATCGTATATGGCATAGACATCAATTTGGGGGAGCGTATTTGACTCAACTGCTGATGAGATCATAACGGCGGAAACTGACTTCTCGGTAAGGAAACCAGCGTCACTGATCAGGATGTCTAAACCAGAGAACCCTGTTTTCAACAACATGTCGCCCCACTCACCCTCTGTCATAATCGGGCTTTGGTTTAGCACAACATCAGGGTTTTTCTTTTGAGATAGACCTGGTAACAAACCAAAGATGAATGGCTCTAAGATATGCTCACGGTTCGTCATTTCGAAAAGAAGGATACGACCTTGTGGGCTGAGCAGCTTGCGACATTGGATTAAAGCATTTTCGATTCCATTCGCTGCATGAAGAACCTTTTTACGTCAGCATTAGTTCTCTAGACGCATAAAGGTTGATACTTGCATTAGCAGCTACAATCAAGTCAAAGTCTGCATGGTAGCCTTGCTCAATAGGATCCCGTGATATATCTAGGGTTTTGAATGTCATTTTGGAAGACTGAAATTTCTGTTTCGCTTTCGTAAAGAAGTTTGGTGTAATGTCGGTATAAACATATTCTGCGACGCGATCTCCAAGCGCAGCAAAGACATAAGCTGTGGCAGAACCCGTCCCAGCACCAATCTCCAACACTCGCATAGAAGGAAATTTATGCGCTAAAATATCAATCTGTTCTGCTGCATGCGAAAACAGTTCTCGAGTAGAGTGTGAGTTAGCGTAGAATTCGCTCAAGATATCGTCCGCAAAAAGTAGAGTGAGCGCGTCTGTTTGCCCCAAGAGTACTGACTGAAGATTTCGAGCAACGCGAACAAGCAGACGTGCTTCTACGTCCACCGGCTCCAGCTTTTGACAAAGCGCTTCAATATGTTCTGCAGTTGCTTCAACGTGTTTACTGAGTTTGGTTCTCATCCAGTATATATATTCTTGCAGGTGAGTGGGCAGATGAGCGGGAGCGCTCTTGATGTTACTAAGTGCATTTTGCATGCTACACAAGCAAAGTTCTTCTTTCTCTTCAACTAACTTCGGGCTTGCATATTTACAGCTCTCTAAGAAGATAGTTGATTTGGGGAGTAAATCGAAATCTGGCTTGTACTCAATGCGATAAAGCGGCTTCTTCTCTTTGGCGGGAAGTGTCTCATTGTTGCTAAAAGTGGTTGTTTCCATCGTTCCAAAGAAACAAGGATATTTTGCTCTGTCAACCATAGCTGCCACCGAGAAGGCATGATTCCTGAATCCTCGGCTTTTGACTTGGGCGTGAACCAGTGCTTTCGCATTCGGTGGAGCTTGAGCTAGATCCTCGGAGAACCAGGCAGTGCTCAAGCTAATGGGAACAGTAGTTCCAGGCGATTCCTTTCTATATATTGAATATGCAGGAAATGTCATCTGCAATACTGCATCGAGTGCGGAAGGATGTATGAGGTGTGGATCTAATGACATTACGTATCCTTCAGATTCCCAGTGCCGGATTTGGACTGAACCTGTGGCTTGATCTTCCCTGTTCCAATTCACATCTTGCATGGATCTAAACGCCGAGCCGTAAGAAATACCAGCACGCTCGAAAGCGTTATATATTTCAGATGTTCTTAGAGGGGTTTTGCAAATAGAAGACGCATTGGTGATAGACTGTGCCTTCTTTTGAAGGAACTTTTTATATTCACCACGACCGAAGACACATTGTTCGTCTTGTTTGTATTGAACTGCAATCTCTCCAGTACAACACTTCTGCCACCCATCTTCGTAAACATATATGTTGAATTCTTCAAACGTGCACTTAGGTTGGGGTGCTGTCTTAAAAGGTACAGTGCGAAGCGTTATTTGAAGCTGTGTTCCTTGATTCTCGTGAGATATAGTGACTGCCTTGAGAAAGCGAACGCCTCTCATTTGATATGCGGCGATATGCTTCCTATCTTCGTGGAGCTGACGTACAGCCTCAAGAGCCATGACAACAAAACCTGCGGCTGGGAAAATGATTCGACCATTGACTTGGTGATCTCCTAGCCATGACGACTGGTTGAGTATAATACGGTTATTCCAGCGTGCCTCATATTCGTTCCAGTCGTCGACTCGTGTGCCAAGAAATTCGTTATGGGCATGCTTTCTAAACCTGTACTGAGCACTGGTTCTTCCCTCTAGCCAGTACCTTGTTTGGTCATTGAATGGATACTTCGGAAGTGTCGTTATAAGCTTGGAAAACGGGCCATAGTCCAAGTTAACCTTGCGCAGATCAATTTGGATCCCGACAGCAAGAAGCTTCCCAATGCATTCAAGAGCTGTTATATCTGCACGTTGTCCCCGGTGTAGGACCGAGCTGTAAAAGTCTTCAGTCTCTCTTCCTCCTTCCTGGAAGATATCTCTAATTGGCGAACGCAACGTTGCGTGAGGACCGATTTCCACAAAGAAATTGGCTGGTGAAGTTGTTTCATCACGTTTGCAAGCTTCAGTTATCGCGGTTGAGAATCGTACTGGTTCGGTGAGATTTTTCGTCCAATATTCAGATGTTTTCAGAACAGCCGTATCGTGTAAATAGGTACCAGTCACTGTGGAAATGAATCCAGAAGATTGTGATGTTCCTGTCAATTTAGTGTGCTGAAGAAGTTTACCATACTGCGCTGCGGCATGATTCATATGTGATGAATGATACGCGAGGCTAACGTTTAGAACGCGGAACGTGATCCCTACATCTTTTAATTTGATTAGCAGTCGTGAAATAGCATTCGAAGAGCCAGATATGGTGACGTTAGACAGGCTATTATAACAGGCGATAGTAAGACCGTCTCCAGGATGCGCATCATTAAGTTGATTCAAGAGAGGTGTTAGTGATTCCGCAGTGGCTGGAACCACAACCATACGCCCATTAGAGTCTGCACTACCAACCGCGACCCCACGAAAGTATGCGATCATCCACGCAGACTCGCGTGAAATAGAGCCGGAAGCGTAGGCGGCAGCAATTTCCCCCGAGGAATGGCCAATGAATGTGGACCCTTCGATGTGCCAGGAAGACAACAGGTCAACAATTGCCACCTGCAACGCGGTGCATATTGTTTGAGAAAGCTCTGGATAATTTATCCTGGAGTCTTCGCTTGGTAGTGCGACTAACTCTTCTGCATTTTATTAGCATCCATTCTGGAGAATGATTGACCCTGCTTTTGGCTCACTTCTTATTGACCATTTGCATCCAAGGCGTCGTAGATATATGTCAGCTTTCTCGATGCTATCACGAAAAACATCATATTTAAGTAATTCTCGGCCCATGCCACTCCATTGTGCACCTTGCCCAGTAAAGACAAAGCAGATCCGAAGTAGATTTTTGATACGTGTCGGTTTGGACCACGATAGTTCTGACAAAGAGTCAAGAGATCCAACAGCAAAAGTCTTCCATGCAAATCTTGATCTCTTGCTTCCGAGAGTAAAAGCGACATCTGCGAGGTCTTTTGAAGACATATCGCGTTTGAGCATCCAGTCTTGAAGTACTGAAGCATAGCGTTGCACAGCTCGTTCGTCAAATGCTGATAGAACTATCAAATGAACATTCGACGAGTTGAATTGCGATGCTACAGAAATCTCAGAATCATCTCCGTTGACATCATCATCTGGGCCCAATGCTCTTGACTGATGATGGCCCTTGAGTTCGTGTGAAGTCAGGAATGATAAAGCGTCATCCATAACTACGTGCACATTTGTTCCACCGTAGCCGAACGAATTGATGGATGCGCGTCGAACGTCATTTGTCGGCCATTGGACTAGCTCTAGTGGGAATGCTAGGTTGGAACAACGTGACGCGAACGCAGGATTGATTCGTTCCGGATATAAATTAGGTGGAATTGTACCATGCTCCAAAACAAGAACAGTTTTGATAATGGCAGCAATACCACTAACGGCTTCCGGGTGCCCAATGTTAGATTTCAGCGCACCAACATAAATTGGATCTACTGAAGTCCTCATAGAGAAGGCATTGCTTATAGCACATGCTTCAATGGGATCACCAATAGCGGTCCCTGGACCATGGGCTTCAAAATAGCGTGTTTTGTCCCGATCCAGACCTGCATGTTCATATGTCTCACGTGTAAGTTGCTCCTGAGCACTTTGGCTGGGTTGCGTGATTCCAGGAGTATGTCCATCTTGATTGCAAAGTGTCGATCTGATGACAGCGCGGATTGTATCACCATCTTGAAGAGCTCGGCTAAGGCGTTTCATGATAACAACTCCGAACCCTTCGCTTCGGGAATATCCGTTGGCACGTTCATCAAAACTGTAGCATGTACTGTCCGGAGACATCATCTTGAGTGCACTGAGTAAGGAGGTGGAATCAGGAACGAGTGAGAGGTTGCTCCCACAAGCCAGAGCCTTAGTCAATCAGTAATATACTAGGAAACTCACCAGCTTGGATGATGTGTTCAGTCAGTAGAAACTCACCATATCTACAGTACCTGAAAGCAGATCCTGACACCCCAAGTGAACAGCGAGAAGACTACCCGAACACGCGGTGTCGACTGTCATGCTTGGTCCGGTGAAATCATAAAACCAACTTAATCGGTTTGCCAGCATAGAAAGACCGCTCGATCCTACTATCTGATAGCTTCCGGGCATCTCTGTATCACGCTGAGAGATTTGGCTATACTCTTGTAGCAAACAACCAACATGTACTGAGGTCCTGGATCCCATTGCTGTTTCCATAGGGATACCAGCTAATGATGTTAGTTTTTCCAGTACGCTCAATGAGTCGAAGAGGTTAGACACACCATTTTCTAAGGCATGGTAGCTCGTTTCCAATAGAAAGCGCTGTTGCGGATCCATGCACTCTGCCTCAGCTGGTTGTATGGAGAAAAATGGCGCGTCAAAACGTGCTGGGTCATCTGCAATGAAATGCCCCCCTCTACTCATTACCTAATATTCTCAGCAAACTAAAATCTTAGTGGGAGTATACGTACAGTGCCTGGTCGGTTCCCATAGGGTTTGTAAAATCCATCCAGATTCCATCGGTTCATAGGCACATCTGTCCTGGTTGACCGTCGCTCTAGTAAAAGATTCCACAAACTGTCCTCCGACGTTACATCCTGGGGAAACTTGAACGCAAATCCAATGATTGCAATTGGGTCAATAGTTCCGTTCATATTTTCGATAGTCGCGAACTGCGCAGTCACTACTTCAAAAAGAGAAGTTGAATCCTTTGTTGTGTGCGATGCAGCATCCACGCCATCGTACTTTGGATACTTTTCAGAGGGTATTAATAGTAAGAAACGGAGAGGGTGTGGGCGGTAAGACAACACAACGCACCGCCAAATATCTTTCCCGGGCTAGCGCATGATTGCATACATATAGCTCTTTAGGTTGGTGAGACTAGACAATCAAGATAGTCCTAAACAGGTAATGTTCCCAGCAGCGGCATTGCTATGCCTCCCTCAAGTGCCATTGAAGGCTCTCAACTAATTTTCCACTTCCTGATAGACGTCGATATTGGCGCTGTAGCAAGGCGTTATCTTATGTCTACCTTTCACGTAAGCCTGCATATCCTCTAGCGTAAGGCAGCTGTAAGCCATGTCACCATCCATCATACACCGCTCTCAGACCTTCTTCTCGATCCTGCATACAATGCTCTAATTCATACGGTAACTCTAGTTGAATGAGCCTATCTTGTCAGCCTGAAGTTCTTTGGCGTTACTTGACAAAGGAGTATTAGATTCGAAACATTGCACATATTCGTGAAGGTCTTTTCGTTAGTTAGTAGTATCTGGAAACGGCGAGTTCTATTTAGGAAGTAAGATCTAGGTTTTCAAAAAGGTGCAGAAGCTCGGTAATCGGACCGGTGAGCGATAATACCTCCTTTATCCTCGTCCAATATGAAAGCATGATAAGCTTACCTACATGCGAATAATGTAAGAATCGCATGCAGTTTGAAACCAACGTGTGATTAATATCGCCACTTGACTGCATGATCCCACCTCCTGCCTCTAAAAAATGCCACTAGGCGCGATGCGACCGCAATCTAAATTTGGGCGCAGTTTAAAGTCGGGGCTGACGAACTGGACGCCAGCGACTTCCCAAGTCGTGGAAGCGCAAATCATCTTGGAAACATCGCCTTAGTTCAAAAACGTCCCAATGATTCAGCTAACACTACAGCTATGATGAGTTTTACAACGCCCGGTTTTCAATCCTCGAGGAAAAGTGTCCTTCGAAAAAATGATTGATTGTATAATTCCACAAACAAGATTTTCGTCTCAAATAGGCCGAAAAGGATCTCAAAGACAGCAGTGCTTCCCCTGTTGTACAAAAACTCGACGACCCTACAAAGGAAAATTTTATGACAAGTCGGTAGGATGGGGCGGCTTGATTAGGTTCATCAATAGGGTCTTTTAGAGCGACCTTTTTCGTCACCCGGAACCGACCTATTTATCGCGTCATGTCATTCTTAAGGAGGACGTGCTAGATTTTTAGATTGTGCCTACGAAAGTAAGAAGAGTGTTGGAGACGCGTTGCTCGATTAGCAGCTCGGACAAGGTATGGAGGATCGGGTTGTACCCAATTCCTGGTCATTGTCCCCGTTACGAGGCTGGGTAATTTACCGAGTAGCCCGAGACGACGCGCCGAGGTAGCCTTCAACAAACAATTCGAATGCATCATTTCATGGGCATTTGGGGTGAGCTGGACTAGTAAAAGAACCATCATCTCTATGCGGAATATTCTTTGGTCTGACTGCACCACCTTGTAGGTGAAATATTTGGTGTGCGGACTTAATTCCGGTAATTTCGCGTCTGTGGCTCGGCCATCAGAATAGAGCGACTAACAACCAGTCATTTAAAAAGCACCACTCCATCAGCACCTACAGCTTCCCAAGCTTGAAGGGTTATCAACTGCTCACATGGCTCATATGGGAGTATCACTTGTGTTACTTTTTTGCGCTGGAGTGAGTGCAGGTAGAACCCCTCATCCGTCCCGCGCTAATCAAACGTAGTACGTTCTATTCAGCGCTGTTCGTGCGCTATACTATCTCTATTTCCACCCGCTCGCTCACATTCCGGGCCCAAAATTGCGCGCAGCATTTTTCTTCCCTCAAGTATGGGATCTGTTCACGGGCGAGGTAGTGAACAACGGTCACGCGCTTCATGAACGCTATGGAGACATTGTGTTAGTATCCGGTGCTATATCACATGACCATTCATTCATTCAAATATTATAGGCGCATATCACCAACTTGGGTTTCTTTCATCAAGCCTGAAGCATGGCGTGGTATGCCTTTTCTTGGTTCCATCCCAGGGCCGAATTGCACTTCGTAATCCGTACCTGATATGCAATAGATATATACGGATACGGGTCCAAAACGCCGATACCAAAAGATCCTGCAATCTACACAAACGGGGAGGATGGTGTCCCTAACATCCTTTGTAAAAACTGCTCCAAATTCTATTAAAGACATGTCAAGCTGACATAGATTAGCATCAAACGATGCAGATCATTCTCGTATACGTCGCCTCCTGAACCATGGCTTTTCAGAGCAAGCTCTCCGCAGTCAGGAGTCCATTATTAGCTCCTACATTACGCTGCTAATCGAAAAGCTTCATGCCAAAGCTCAATCTGGCACACCAGTAGACATCACACGTTATACCAATTTTGCCACATTTGACATCATTGGTGATCTTTGCTTCGCGGAGTCTTTCGGCGCACTTGAAGCGGAAGAGTACCACGAATGGATGGCCAACCTCTTCAAAGGTGTTAAACTTGCACGCCTAGTCAGAATTTTCCAAACCTATCCCATCCTCGGCGTGCCGTTCTTTCTGCTGGCAAAACTGTTTCCAAAGCTGATGGAAGCAAAAACGAAACATCTGATGTACACCAATATAAAGACCGAAAAGAGGATTGATACAAAAACTGATCGCAAAGATTTCATGAGGTAAGGGCTGCATGTTATTTAGACATAATTCATACGCGATGGTTCTGACTCTCTTGTAGCTATGTCCTCAGGCACAATGATGAGAAAGGCATGACGCGTGAGGAGATCGTACGCACAATGCGAGTTTTGATTACTGCTGGTAGCGAAACATCAGCCACCTTATTGAGCGGCGCGATATACTACCTCTTGAAGAACCCGACTTGGCTTGAGCAGCTGAAGCTCGAGCTTGACACAGCTTTCAAGGACGAGTCCGAGATGACATTGGCGTCACTCGGGAAACTGAAAGTCCTAAATGCGGTCTTAAGTGAGACATCCCGAATGTACCCGCCGGTTCCGGTCATGCTTCCTCGAAAAACGATAGAACGAGATGCTGTAGTGTGTGGAACTGTCATTCCGAAAGGCTGTGTCGTCGGTGTTCTTCAGTATGCAGCCTCCCGATCCTCACGTTATTTCAAACATCCGGATGTTTTTTCACCAGAAAGATATCTTGGTGACATGGAATTCAAAGATGATAATAAGAGCGCCTCGCAGCCATTTTCGGTGGGGCCACGGAACTGCATTGGTCAGGTAAGTTCATGAGATACCCACAATGGTACCTAGTTGACCCGATCAGACTATGGCATGGCTAGAGATGCGAGCCGTACTTGCGAAACTAGTGTGGCATTTTGAAATTGAGCTGTTAGACAAGGCCTCAAATTGGGATAAACAGAAAGTTTTCATTTTCTGGGACAAACCGGAACTGCTGGTGAGACTGAAGGCCAGGCATTGATTCTGAAACAATCCCAGGACAATAAAACAAATAGTTGAAAATTTACGAAAAGTAACATGCATCCTGCTTTATCTTATCCGATATTGTAGCTGATTGGTGACTCAAAGGCCGTGCCAAATGTACAAACATAGCACCAACCTCGAACGCTGGCAATTTCAACTTTTGAGAACTGGAAAAGTGACATTCACAATGCTTTTGATTCTCTTTATTAAAGTTCCCCATATCCGTGGCAAAATTATTTGTTCTCTTTGTCAGGACCTCCCCATTTAGCATGCTTTGTTCTGCTTCTCAGATCTTTGTCTCAGCATAAATGTCTTACTACTAATTTCGTGCAATATATTTATCTTGGAGCTCCTCCTCTGTATGATCAGTATTCGTCACCGAGAAGATACAATATATTACTTAAATGTTATGTTTTTCACCGCCCCCCTTATTATAATCGCGGCTATATCATCTGTACATGCTCACAGCAAGATCGACATTGTTTACGGAAATTTAGGAGGTAACGGCACTGCTTTGGGCATTTTGGGAGGCATAGTTCCCCACACAGGAAGGAACAATGATACCCAAGTTGATGCTACGGTTTTTCCTAAGCCACTCAACATCAAAGTCAACGGTCTTGGAGTTACAGGCGGTGGCAAAAGACTAAAACCAGAAGACCTCGAACTCTCTCTTGTCCTTAGTGGTAGCACACTTCCTCGAGTTAGTAATGATGGTAACGGTACAATATCTGGCACTTATCGTGTGGTGACTGGAGATGGTGCCGGTCCCATCTTTGCAGTCATTGATACCAGTGCGCGCGGTGTGTTCGCCAAGGGCGTGGAAGCAAAGATACTCACCAATGTTCCTGGAAACAAAGGCAGAATTAGAGCTGGTGGCTACGTACCATACTCATTCCCGCCAAAACTACGCAAACGCGCACCAAATGTGAACCTGAAATATCCGTTTACCATTGCCATTCCAATTGGCACTCAATGCTCAGGAAAGGTTGCCGGAAAAGAGGGTGTCTGTTTCATGAAGGTCTCTAATTTGAACAAAAACGGTCCATTCGGTGGTGTCATTGCGTTCCAAGTTAAGGGTAATGGTACAGATTTCTGAAGGGCGATTAGAAAATGTCTGCTCTTACAGAGCGAGAAAGTAGATTCCTTTCCGTAAGCTTTGTGCAGCTAAGAGAAAATATATCCAATTGCATTTATTTAGGGCTGTATGATAGTTCAGAGAGAAATTATAATATCGTAAATTTGTAGTTCGAAAACTCTAAATGCCTCCAGAGAGAACTGTATGACGTGCATGGCGTTGAACACTACCGAAAGCCTGATCAACGAATCCATGGTGGATGACGTTGATGATATCCAAGACTGCAGCAGAATTTGGAGATGTCATGAAAAGAGAAACGTAAGGTATGGCTTCACTTAGTGGGTTTCAGAGACGATATGGAATCGTACCGTCAGTGAATGTGTGTTGGTCAGCACCAATCCGACCAGCTTTCACGCAAAGAGGCCAGGAGGCAGCTCGAAAGAGATAATGATTTCTCGATTTCTTGTGCTCATTGTAGGTTGATTTATTTGACGTAGTCAGCCATATGAGCTCACATTTATTCCTGGGTCGATTACCTGGATGACAATTAAAAAATGCACATCTATAAAGACTTAGGAGGCTGGACTTCAAACGTACATAGAAGTTATAGAATAGAAGAATTGCAATTAATGGCAAAGGAGAATAACTTGTAGAAGGATCCATTACCATTCGAAAACTCTATATCGCATTACGCACTGCCAGTAAAAACAAAGACGGCTCCTCTCCTTGGGTATCATATGTCGTTCCATTCAGTTGGCTCTCCATACCAGAATACAGAGCGCATCCATTGACCGGCTGGAAGAATTGCTTCCTTTGAACGATTCCGCTTTTGTTTAGGGCTACCTCAAACTGGGCCACACATCCCCAAAAGCCGTGAATTCATGTCCATACTCCTGCGTGTGCCCTACCTGCACTGACCAAGTTGTGTCCCCCGTTGTCTGTTGCATAGTCACGTCTACCACTATGCCTTTATGTCTTTCTCGATATAAACTGCGGTTCCATAAGTACTGATTTGTGCAAATCCAAGTACTTCGCTCTCGCCGAAACCCATCCCGACAATAGCATTGCCACCTCTGCTTACACAATCACGGACCATGCGCTCCGTTGCCTGTTCGCGGGCATTGTAGATGACGTGAGTGAGGCTTCTAGCTTCACTGCCATTGCCGATTGCTTTGAGAAACGTCTTTGTATCTTTGCGCGCGACGGTTGTGAGGCCATGGACCAACCCGACGACGCGTACAATGCGGTAGCCGGGAAGGTCGGGCGTCGTAGCGGTGAGGATCGAAGTCGGACGACAGTGAGGTTCTGTCTCGGGTGGTGCTTCGCGAGGGGGCGGTGGAAATGACTGCTGGCGAGGCAACATCATCGTGGAGCGACGGTTAGTGAGCATTGTGATAGTCGTGATGAGAGGGAGATAGATATTGTTGTAAGAACGAAGTTGATGTAAGAATTGACAGCTGGAGATGAGAAGCGAAGCCTTTGGGACTATTAAAACAATCAACGGGGCATTCTCAGTGATATTGATGACTGCATGCACACATCATGAAACAGGACGATGTAATGCCTCGCGAGGACTATCCCCAAGCCATCCCCAGGCTCACACAAGCACCAGCGGAGGGCGCGGCGCGTCTCTCAAGAAAACAAGCACGCTCACTTTCAACGCAGCAAGACATGCGTTCGCGCGGAGCAGTGCGGAGCAGTGCGGCATCATAGTGCCGTTCACGTTTCAGCCAAGGACAAGTGCTGCTCTGTAACAGTGGTGTTGACAACCGATGTCGGAAAAACTGCGCAACAGAGCATTGAGACGCCTGAGGCGAGGCTCAAGATAGAGGTGCATGCCGTGCCAAGGGAGGCATGCGTTGGGTTGCCGCCATAAAGAGCTCCTCTTGATGCTGTGATGTCGGCGCGAGGCACTCCTAGGCTGTCTTGGTGAGGGAGTGGAGGGCGAGCATCAGAGATAGGGGATGAGCCCTGTTTGCTTATGTAATGCCATACCCTGGGTAATCGCACATCCACAACTACGTGCTACCTCTGCTTATATACTAGCCATGATGCCTCAGCCTGAGCCCCTCAAGATCATCTGGCCTCGCACACCCTTTCTAATCATTATGACCGTGGCCATGACCCTTGTGCACTTTGGCATCTTCACTGCCCCACTCAACCCAGAAGCTGTCGTCCCACATTTCCTGCAACCTCCCCTCCCGCTCCTCTTCTCTGAGCTTGTTGTCATGCATCACCCCCTCCCACTTGCCCATCTCAGCTTGACTGAGTAGGCAGCCATTCAATAGCTGCGTCAGCCCCTCGACGTCTAGGTTCTCTCCGATTAAAACCAATTCTTGCCGCCGATCACCCCACTCGCCCTTGAAGTCAGCCATGATATTCTTCGCCGTTTCTTCATCCGCACCCCATTCATCCCGCGGCATGGTAGAGAACCATGGCATTTCGGAACCCAGCGTTAGCATTGCACCCGCGGTACTCCATGAGCCCATCTGATGCGGCCGAGTAGCGAGCCAGAACACACCTTTACTGCGGTGGAGGCCAGCAAACCAAGGGCACGCCTTTTTGTTTGCCAGGATCTGCGTCGAGTCTACAAAAAGACTCTCATGTTCTTCGCTCACCTGGTCTGCATCATCATGAATGTCGCTGCCATGACATATTTCGGCACTACCATCACTCATCTCCTCGTCCTCGTCATCTTCCACTTCGTCTTGCAAGAGGATGAACTTTCCTTCTAGCGCGCAGTAAAGTTTGAGAGGGTCAAAAGGTCGACGAGCACGGTAAACAAAGCTACCAATACCGTACCTAGGAGATATCAGTTTCACTTTCAACACCTTGCTATCATCACACATACTCCAATGTTTCAGGCTTGGGTGCCATCCGTTTCTTTCCCTGCACATCCATAACTGTCATTTCATGGAGACTCTTCAACCATCCCGCGCTTGTGATGGCCTCAGCAAAATCAAACCTGCCGGTGTGGAGCATCTCTCTAACGTCCACTTTCGAGAACTTTGATTCGATAATCTTCGCCGCTGGGTTGAGTGCTTTGATGTACGCGCATACACGTCCAAGTGTTTTGCTGTCGACGGTATCTATTTTGTTGATGATAACCACGTTCGCAAACTCGATTTGATCGGCAAAGAGATCGGAAATGGTACGCTGGTCTTCTTCTGGCACTTCTTCCCTTCCGAATCGGTCTTGCAGAAACTCAGCGGTGTCAAACTCAGAAAAGAATCGAAAAGCATCGACCACAGTGACCATAGTATCAACTGTTGCGATGGATTTAAGACCCCCGAGTTTTGCACTACTCCTAATGAGTTTCGATACGAGTAGTGGAAGGAGTTAACACTTACACTTTTAGAAATATTTCCCGCTCATTCGTTTCCATGTTCTCAACATCCACCATCGCTTCCATCAGCTCTGCCGTAAAAGTCTCCGCCACCTGCTGCGGCTCACTGATTCCCGAACTCTCAATAACAATATGGTCAAAGCCCACATCGCTCCAGGCTAATCTTGCAAGCTCTACAAGCAGATCTTCTCGCAGTGTACAGCAGATACAGCCGTTCTGCATTTGAATAACCTTTTCCTTGACCACCACTTCGGTCGGATCCGTGTTTTGAGTTCGGCGGAACATTGCTGGGGCCTTTGCGATAAGATTACCGTCCACATTCACTGCTGCCATATCGTTCACAATGACTGCGAGTCTTAGGCCATGGTCAGGCGATTGGAGAATGTGACGAAGTAATGTGGTCTTTCCACTTCCCTGAGATCTTTTAGTAGAGAAGACGTCAAAATGTCTGCGAATACACTTACAAGAAAGCCAGAAAGAACTGTAACCGGCATCGGCCTTTTCCCGTCATGGCGCACCTTATGCGGCTTGACTTCCGTATCGGACATTGCAGTTGTTCGATGTCCAAGGAGAACTGATCTTTAAGTAGAGCAATCAGCACCACAGATTATACGGAAATTGGGTCATCTACCTTTTAAGTTTGTGGGTGTAACTCGTTAACACAAGTCGTTGCACCATGTTGGTCGTCCTCTCCATATCCTTCATTGAGGGCCAATTGAGCACCTTAGTGGCCGCTTTGCACGATCTTTAAAACACCACTGCTGATTGGTCCATGAACTAGTCAACTAAAACATCCGAACTTGGCACTTGGGTAGGTAAAGCTTCCTTCAAAGGTAAGCATAGCCAGGGTGAAGTTGTCGGTGCTGATTTCTCCCAGCATTCAACGTCGCGCACACTTTTGACTGACATGCGACACCACAATCGGCAATAATTTACAGCAGGCAAGGAAACCCTTTCAATACCATCTTATGCTTCTCGGCTGCACATCATGCAATTAGGCGTACCAAATTTCCTCTCTACATGCCCACCATATGACAAGACTCAGCAAGGAGAGACGAAACAGCTATTCTAATGCATTTCCAACGTGCTTTCCTATAGAAATCACCGTGTACATGAGCTACTGTATGGTTAAATACATGTAGTGCCCACTGACGTTGTTCAACAAAAGGAAATCTGCCTCATATAAGGAGAGAACGTTCATGATCGTCGGCAAAAACCACGCGAAGCGCATCTTCAAGCCCTGTCACAAACGTGTCTTTCGTAGCCAAAGGATAAGACTATCTGGACTATTAATACCAGTAAAACTAGAATTAATCTATTCCAGTCAACTGACTTTTACACTGACACACCATCACTCTTCGTACGACAAGAAGCAAACACCCTGATCTTTATATCACCATGACGAGACCACCTAAAGCTCCTTTTTAAAATTCCCCACCACCGCCACTCTTAAGCACGGTATATAGACCGATGTCCTCCTATCCAGATGTTCACAGCATGCATGCATGCATGCGTGCACTCCAAACACGCCTCACCCCTGCGGGATCCTTCGCGACCCACGTGTTCAGCGTCCACATCCACCGCGCCGCGGGCGTCGTCCGCCTTGGTGGGACTGGGAAGCCAAAGAGCAAGGAAGTGCAGCACCATACGATGAGATACGTCGCTCAGGCCACGGTAAGGGAAAAAGTAACAAGACGCGATACGAAGTCCGCCGACGCAACTCTTCTCGGCATAAAAACGGCGAGCATCTGCGTCGTCCTAGCTATGGCCACGGGCGTAGCCAAAGCCATACTCGCCGGCCCAGCCACACGCACTCCCTCGGCCACGTCCACTGCCGTATGGATACCCCCGTTGGGATTTACCGTGAGACGGCTACTTGCTCGTGCATCCTGTTGCGCGAGCGGCCGCCCCGTGACTTTGGACTCGAAGCTTGAGTTTTGGGTAGACCGAGGGAAGGCGAAGGAGGGTTGAGGCGGATTTCCCTACCCTACGGGGAGAAGAGGATCATCAGGGCCTATGAGGTGGAGAGGGTTGGAGGGAGGCGTTGATGTTTTTGTCACGTGAACGTACGGTGGGTGGCGTGGGTGAGGGCGCGGTTGAGGGCGTGGTTGGGGGCGTAGTTGAGGGCGTGGTTGAGGGCGTGGTGGGAGGCGGTGGTAGTTCCAGGTTGGACGGAAGTTCGGTCTCCGAGTAAGAAAGGTGAACCGGCATTATGAGAAAGGGGAGGAGAAGCATTGGTACGGAAGCTTTAAGGTTCTTGGCTTGTTGACAGGCACTTGGGTTCTGTTTGATATACTTTGCAAAGCGTGCGTTATTTATTAGAATTCTTCTTTTAGTATATATTTGCGGATTGCGTGTGAGAGAATTGAGACTTGAGGTTTAAACGCATATTTGTATGTGCATATGTAATGTTATTGTGAGTTCAAACGGCTTGTATGGGTGCTGCCGGGTATCCAAGGTGTGTGTATGCCCACCTCATGCAATGCACGAATAGCAGTAAAGGGCGCGCATGTCACACTCACATACGTTTAGCCTCATTGGCAGCTTTCATACACGTCCGCGCATGCTCAGCGGATAGAAATGGCGGTACGCATACTATTCACCGTCACTTCTAGGCTCTGGCATTGCGACAACGATAGCTAATGAGTCATTATTCGCCATTACATACTCTATTCTGTGCAAGATAGTCGCGGAACCGTGAGATAGACGAGTTTCTGTCTGCTTACGTGCGTCGTGTTGCGTGTAGAGCGTTTACACAAACTCTTGGTACGTGAATCAGTATGTGTGGTGGATTTCTAAGGCTGCTGAACATGCATATCCGAGCGAAGAGTCCAGAACGATGTCGCGTAGGGCAATGCGTGAGCACTATCGCAAAAGGGCGGCGTGCTTATGCGGTAATGTAGCATCGCAAATCTGGTGATTCCCATGGCGGGACCGGAGTTTGGTGCCGGGGAGCTACCATTGGCCGGTGTGATTGGTTGGTGGTCAGGCATAGTTGCTATGAGACTGGAGAGTCAGCCCGTGAGCGTGTGTATGGAGAGTATGGGCTTTTGAAGTTGATATTATGGATGTAGAGTAGCCTAAGGATCTAAGGGTCGAGATGGACATTTTGCGCTAATTGGGGGATACATGTGACGAAAAGGTCGTTGTAACCAATCCTAACCATATCTGCTCTGCTACTTACAAGACGAGGAAAAACGAAGTCTAGTCATCTAGGCAGAGGGGAAATGGATCGGCTGCGAGTACTAACGCGCCTTGTTTGTTGAGGTGGATGGTGGAAGTAGAGCGACCCCAGCCTACCAGATGGTTACCCTCACATTCGGCTCTACTTACCAAAGAGGACGTCGCATGGCGCCCGGCCAAGACAAAACGTAGCATTCCGTCGCAGTGAAGTTCGAATGCTTGACGCAGTGGCTTCTTCACACTGTTGTCGTTGTTGCAGCCATCATGGCACAGTCGTGTTGGTCTGCAGCTGAGACGCTCGTCATTCTCCAGCCTGCCAGCGTCCGCAGAAAACAGAGCAAAATTGTCAAGGAGAGACCTGCCACGCTGGTCGGAAATTTTATGGTAACATTAGATGGCCAACAGAGAAGGACCGAAGGGGTCCACGACCAATTGTTCACCACAGCGTAGCCGAGCCCTAGCTAATTTCAATAGCTCAAATACGGGTATTTTCAGCATAACGGATCCATCAAAAGGCCACAAGTAGATCAGTTCTGGGCTTAGCTTTGGCACCGAGTCACGAGCTTTGGGAAGCGCAAACTCGGGCTTGCGGCCGAGCTTCGTACTGGAACCGTGAAAGACTCGCAGCTCCAACTGCCAACACACGGACATACGAGAAACACCAAAGTTTGATCCTATGCCTACAATAGGCGAATCCTGTTCCATTGATTTCCCCCGACTTATTCTGCGCGTGTCGTCGAAGACGGGCCTGTATCAGCTGCCTGGCCTAAATATAGTTAAGCTTAAAAGTAGCGCACCGCAGACGAACAAATCTGCGGAGGCTGCTGGGTCGCATTTGGGCTGCAGCAAGTCGCTCGACCTCTGGTACCTCATTCCAGCTAGCACACCGCTGCGGACTGCTGACTTTCAGCTGTACGCCTCCGCGTTGGCCGTTGATATGATGGCCAAGAACACCAGCCTGGTCGTATTCCAATGCAGCTCAGCCCCCACTCCCAAGAAATTTCCACAGGGCGCGGTTCCATCCTGACCCTGCTCCCGGCACGCATAGGTCGGATCAGAGCGCCACAGCTGGCACCGACTCGGAGTAGCGTTCTCGTGATGGCCACTCTGCCTCCACAAACCCACGGGCACGATGGCTGGTGCTTTCAAGGGGAGCACATATAAGGAAAATGCTTGACCCGAATTTCCCTGCATCCAGTCATTCAGATCTCCTTTTCATTGAGCATATTTTTGTTTGGCTTTGGAAACGTAATCATGTTTTCAACTACGGTCGCTGTCGCTTTTCTCTCTGCACTGTCAAGGCCAGTACTGGGCCAGGCCGACAACTCCTCTCGGCCTCTCGACCCTCTGCCAGCTGCAAACCTCACTTCGGACCCAATCGACAGAACGCTTACAACAGTCGAAATAATATTGGATCCATCGACGCCAACCGGGCCGTCCCTTACCAATTCGACTGAAAACGGCGAGGTCAAAACAGTGTCGTATTTTGAGGCACCCGGTCTCAATGAGCCACTCGCCATCATTTATGGCGACGTGATTCTCTCAACTGTCCCTGAATTGCTACAAAACGTGCAGTCAAACAGCACCGATGCAAAAGTCAAGCGAGCACTCTCAATTTTCAGGACGGACAACATCTGGCCCAACGCCGTTGTCACGTACAAATGGGAGTCCGAAGCCGCCAAAGGTTCCGGGCGTTTGGCTGAGTGGAAGGAGGCAACAAAGCGGTGGACGAACATGTTGCCCTGGTTGAAGTTCAAAGAAGTTCCCGCCAGCTCGGTGCTCGATCCAGAAGTCTTGACGCTTGTGGCGACGAGCAGCCAATATGCCTGCTTCAGTCCCATTGGAAAGCAGTCCTATTCTCAGATGTTGCTGGATGATGCATGTGGCGGAGCAGGTACCTACGCTCACGAGCTTGGCCACAGTAAGTTGTTAGCAATCCACGCAGGATCAATGGCTGATTCAAGTAGCGCTGGGTCTCTGGCACGAGCAGCAGCGACCTGATCGTGATGACTACATCAAGATCCACTGCGAGAACGTCTGGGATTCATCTGATGGTTCGCCAGCTGACTGCAGCGAAAACTGCAGGGGCTATGGATGCAACTTCGTCAAGAAAGACCCTAACTATGTGGATTGGTCAGGCCCGTATGACTCTCTGAGCTTGATGCATTACAGCCCCTATGAATTCTCTAAGGCCGGCCCGGTTATTGAGGCTTTGCCTGGTGTGCCTGAGCCGCAGCCTCACGCTTTCCCTACAGTCCTCGATGCAAAGCGCATTTGCAGCTTCTATCCTGGAATCTGCACCGGTGTCTGCGGCGACGGTATCAAAGATTCCGGAGAACAGTGCGACGATGGAAACAACTACGATGGTGACGGATGCAGTTCGAACTGCAAGATCGAGGGAAATACTGGACCAGACCCAGACCCACAACCAGGTACCTGCAATGTTGCTACTTGCAATCCCTGGAGCGCGTCAAGCTGCGACACCACGACAACGTGCACCGCCCTCGGTGGTGCTACCTCCGGTGGTGTCGGTAACCATCTTTGTGCTTGCCGACACGGTTACAGGGCTTCGGGATACGCTGCTAGTGACGATTCCATCCAAGTCAGGCTTCCATGGGCCGAGCAAGGTGGAAGGGTGTTCGTCAAATCTGGCGTTGTCTGCGACCAATTGTGCGATGACTGGCAGCTTGGAAAGGACGGGTGCAAGGAGGTCAAGGAGAGCCCGGCCTGTTATTGATGGCCGCATCATGTTTTTTCTTGGGCTGCATAGCATTGGCGTTCAGGCCCACGATGGTATTTTCGATGCATAGATGATTTTTAATTTACCGCACCTTGCATATCTTCTAATTGAAAAAATTGGAAACTGAACATCACCACATGAGTGACGAAATAGCAATGAAAGGGGATGAGCTAATCCTAACACAGTCCAGGCCAACCAAATCTGGTATTCATGTCCGAGGCCCCTATTAACGCATAGACACTTCTTTCACACCGCCTTTACTAATCGCTTAGCTAGTAAACTGATCATGATCAGATGCTGTTAAGATGTCTCTAAAACTAAGCCTCATTAAGTCTATGTCATCTACAGTTACTGCAGTCGCAACATCGTCATATATGTGCTTTCCTTCACCAACCCTTTCCTTTCAAAACAGAGTATCATGTAGCTGTATATTTATGCTGTCAATTAAACACGCAATGATAGATTAACATGGAGAGAGACAACTTTAATTGCACAATTTACAAGGAAACAATCAAGGTGCAGGCGTCAGCGGATTCTTGTGATAGTAACGTCCAACTATTGATGTACGGCGAAAAAAAAACCATAACAAGAAGTACCGCGCTGTGAGAACTTTGCCAACAGAACATATTTAGCATTTTCTCATGTGTGATGCCGTCGAGAAACGACCAATGCTTGCCTCTGTATTGTATTCTATTATTTATCCGTGTTTAGATACCCTCATTTTTGATATTAAATTCTCTCGTAACCATGATATCGTCTGTAGAAGGTTTGACCCTGAGCTGCGCCAGTCCCTTCCCCCCCTCCGTATTGGTATGTAACTTGCCATCTAATCCCATTATATCTTCCTCGCTACCGAATCGCTCATAAAATGTCTCTCCCGGAAGACTCAATGGATGCTTGAACTTGTCTTTCTTTCGACTAGGCTTGCTGAGCGTGCTCATTTTGTAACTTCTCCCCCCTTTACTTGTGTTGTTTGTTCCCTTCCCATCTCCCGGTACACCGCTCTGTGATCGAGATTTTGACCGTGAATGCGAATTAACAGTATTCCGAGCGGTCTTGTATATCCCTCGTATGATAGGATACAGTACTGGAATGTTGGAAATTAACACGGCGATGAAGGACTCGCGACAGGACCATTCTCCTGTCAGCTCAGGCCCATTTGGTCGATCGAGAAGCACAAAGATGCAACGAAAGAGACCTGCTACTGCTGTGAATATGCCTCCACAAAACATACCAATCAGACCCAATTTGTGCAGTGGTGGTATACGAGCCGACCACACCATCTAGATGCGGTTAGTGGCGTAGTGAATATGCAGTCAGCAAACTTACAGGCATCGGGATCAACATGATATACACATCTGTTGCCAGGTTTGTTGTGATGAGTGTATAAGCCTGGACTTTGGATACAGCGGGCTGACATGTATTGCCGGGATTCGGATAGATTTGCCAGTTTAGACTGATTGGCTGGCACTTGAGTAAAATCGTACCAAAAGTGCCGAGGAATGTCGATATCACAAATACGAAGCCAATTTTGACCTTGAGGGCCATGTGGGTGACTCCTTCACCAAGTCTAGTATAGAAGAAAAGCCAGCAGCACTTCAGAGTCCAAAGGAGGACGGTGTAAACCAACCAGCCGAAAAGTTGGGTTTGCGAGCCTTTAACGCGAAAGTGGTATTCCAGGGACGCTGGATCCAAATTCTTGCGTTCCTCCTCGGACATGCTATGGGAATCAGCCGAGCTCAGACAAAGTATATGGAGCATTGCAGAGCTCTACCCATACATACCCACTATTGGCTAAACCAAACCAATAAGCTCCTACATAGTGAGCTGTTGCTGTCTCAGCTGTATACAAAAGCTGCAAATTATTAATATGATTCCTCGCTACAAGCCTGATCATGCGGAGCCCACATACGCCTGCCAGAACCATGAGATAATCATCCCAAGCCAATGATCTGAAACCAAGAGTTTTCCATCTCGCAAAAGTGCGCAAAAATACGACCACCAAATCGATAGTGAGATAAGTCCAGGACTCCACTAAGAAATTCGTCATCGTGATGTTACCTTAAGATGTTCGCCAAAAACATCTAAGAAGTCGTTGCACAGCGCAGGATGTGAGAAGACGCGAACCTAACGGTCAGCGCCCCCACAGCGACCGCCCTCATATGTAAGATGTTCCTCCTATCCCCCGTGATTTTTGACTGGGATGGCGTTGTTGTTATCACATCGTCGTCCTGAAACTTGGTGCGAAAAAGTCGATTGCTTGAAAGCTGTAGCGCAAGGATATTGTGGGCCACAGGCCGCTGTTTTCTAACTTCAAGAGGTACAGATGGCATATCTTCAATTGGTTTGGGCAGTTCTATTGCCTTGGAAACCCGTTCGATGCATGAACGTGACCTCTAATAGGCGGCCTAAAAACGTGGCCATACCTTGTGTAGACAAGGCGGGTCATTCAGCGCAGTGGGCTCATTCTGGCAGGAAACAGTGAGCATCCTTCGGACCGAGACTGGAACGAGACGTTTAAAAAACGACGTCTGTGTAAAGAATAGTGGG
>Ga0247757_10000508_pt1 | contig 31561 bp, 30 predicted proteins | sample UWRJL126311R4_FD_180929 | JGI IMG/M metagenome (GOLD analysis project Ga0247757, IMG submission 180929) | Plant litter microbial communities from Arlington Agricultural Research Station in Wisconsin, United States - UWRJ-L126-311R-4 | ecosystem: Environmental > Terrestrial > Plant litter >... | reverse complement strand
TAGATCTCGGTGCGCTCACGCATCTCGGTGATGCCGCGGCCGGCCGGCTCGGCCATGAGCGCCGCGAGGTCGTCGTCCTGGCCGTAGTCGGCCGCGCCGCCGCGGCGCGCGCCGTCGTCGTCGACGAGCACTTCGAGACCCTGGCCGGTCCACTTGAACGCGACCTTCGCCTCGGTGCCGGAGCCGCCGTGCGCGAGCGCATTGCCGAGGGCCTCCTGCAGGATCCGGTAGATCGAGAGCTCGGCGCCCTGCTTGAGGGCGAGCCGCTCGCCCGTCTCCTCGAAGCGCACGTCGAGTCCGGCGTCGCGCATGACCGCGAACAGGTCGCGCAGGCTCGCGAGCCCGGGCTGCGGGCCGGCCTCGGCCTCGCCGTCGCGGACGACGTCCATGACACGGCGGAGGTCGCCGAGGGTCGTGCGCGCGGTCTCCGCGATGTTGGCGGAGGTGCGCGCCGCGACCGAGGGGTCCTGCGCCGCGGCGTAGCGGGCGCCGTCGGCCTGGCCGACGATCACGGTGATCGAGTGCACGATCAGCTCGTGCAGCTCGCGGATGATGCGCAGCCGGCTCGTCTGCTCCGCGGCCAGCAGCTCGAAGTCGAGGCGGTCGCGGTCGGCCTCGACGCGCTCGGTGAGCGCCCGGCGGTAGCCGCGGCGCGCGACGAGCCAGAGGATGAGGAGGACGAGCGCCGCGAGCAGCAGGACCGCGGTCGCGACGCACAGGGTCACGAGTACCAGGGCCGAGTTCTCGCGCAGCCACTCGTTCACGGATCGAGACTACCGGCGGCCGCTCGGCGGCCGGGAGGGCGCACGATGCGGGACGGATGCCCGGGACACGCGGTCCGCGACGGGCGGTCGCGGCGTGTCCGGGCATCCGTCCCGAGAACGGAGCGGCGGTCAGCCCTGCGGCGGGGTCGGGCCGTTCGCGGCCCGGAGCACCTCGAGCCGTGCGCGGTACTCCTTCTCGTCGATGTCGCCGTTCGCGTAGCGCTGCGCGAGCGTCGCCTCGGCGCTGCGGGCGCCCGGGTTCCAGCCGCCGTGACCGTACGCCCAGGGTCCGCCCCAGGGGCCGACGCCGGCGCGGCGGCGGCGCGCGACGAGGAACACGATGAGCCCGATCACGAGGATCCAGAAGATCGGCACCAGGAAGAAGAACGGGAAGAGCACCGGATGCCACATGCCCCCGTGGGCGGCGACGGTGGCCAGTGCGGGTGCGGCGAGTGCGGTGAGCACGGGAGGGTCCTTTCGTCGGGGGCTCCGAGCGGAACCCGATGACCCGACTCTCCTCGGACGCGGCGACGAGGGGATCTGCCCGGCGGAGCGATCCCGGTACTCCGTCGGGAGCAGTCCGTGCGGGCGGACTACTCCGAGCGGCCCGGCGCGACGAGCCCGGTCTCGTACGCCACGACGACGAGCTGCACGCGGTCGCGGGCGAGGAGCTTCGACATGATCCGCGAGACGTGCGTCTTGGCGGTCAGGGGGCTGAGGAACAGGCGCCGGCCGATCTCCTCGTTGGTGAGCCCCAGGCCGACGAGCGCCAGCACCTCGCGCTCGCGGTCGGTGAGCGCGGCGAGCGCGGTGTCGTCGGCGGGGGCGGTGAGGGAGCCGGCCACCCGCTCCAGCAGCCGCTTCGTGACGCGCGGGCTGAGCAGCGCGTCACCGGCCGCGACGACGTGGACCGCGCGGATCAGCTCGACGGGCTCGGTGTCCTTCACGAGGAAGCCGCTCGCCCCCGCGCGGATCGCCTGCGCGACGTACTCGTCGAGCTCGAACGTCGTCACGACGATGACGTGGGTGCCGTCGAGCGCCGGGTTCGCCGCGATCCGCTCGGTGGCCCACAGGCCGTCGCCGTCGGGCATGCGGATGTCCATGAGCACGACCTCGGGGCGCTCGCGCGTCACGAGGGCGACGGCGTCGCGGCCGGTGGCGGCCTCGCCGACGACCTCGAGGTCCGGCTCCGCCTCGAGGAGGCTGCGGAACCCCGCGCGGATCAGCTGCTGGTCGTCGGCGAGGGCGACGCGGATGGTCATGACGGGGCTCCGATCCGGACGGGCAGCTCGGCGACGACCTCGAAGCCGTCGCCCGGGGCCGGTCCCGCGGTGAGACGGCCGCCGAGGAGCTCGGCGCGCTCGCGCATGCCGAGGACGCCGCGGCCGCCGGACTCCGACGCGGCGCCCGAGGGACCCCGCCCGTCGTCGCGCACCGAGACGCGATATCCGGTGTGGTCGCGCGCGAGCGCCACCCGGGCGACCGTCGCGCCCGGCGCGTGCCGCCCGACGTTCGTGAGCGACTCCTGCACGATCCGGTAGATCGCGAACTGCACGGGCTGCGGCACCTCGGCGTGATCGAGGCGGTCGTCGAGCTCGACCCGGACGCCGGGCACCGTGAGGGCGCTCAGCCGGTCGAGCCCGGGCTCCGGTACGAGCGGCGCGCTCGGGTCGGCGCCGTTCTCGGCGCGCAGGACGCCCAGCACCGAGCGGACCTCCTCGAGCGCGGTCTTGGACGTGTCCTTGATGCTCGCGAGCGCGTCGGCGGCCTTCTGGACCGACGCCGGGTTCTGCGGCTGCTTCTCCATGAGGTGCAGGCCCACGCCGGCCTGCACGTTGATCTGGCTGAGCGAGTGCGCGAGCACGTCGTGGAGCTCGCGCGCGATCCGCACGCGCTCCGCCTGCAGCTCGCTCTGCCGCGCCTCGGTCGCCCGGCGCCGGAACTCGGCGTGGCGCTCGCGGCGCCCGCGGAGCCCCTCGGCGAGGCCGACGACGATGAGGATGCCGAGGGTCGTCGCGACGAGCCGCGGCCCCTCGAAGCGCGTCCCCCCGAACACGAGGGCGACGACCACGGTGGCGCCCCAGGCGAGGGAGATCGACACCCACGCCCAGACCCGCGCGCCCCGGACGATCGCGCCGACGATCGCGAATGCGAGGGCCAGGTAGGGCGGACCGCCGACCTGGTTGACGACGGCGTCCGCGGCCGCGGCGATCGCGGTGATCGCGACGACCGGACCGGGCCACCGGCGCGCGCCGATCAGCACGATCGGACCGACCATCGCGATGCCGATGAGCAGGATCACGGCGACCGGCCGCAGGTGCGACGCATGCGCGATCCAGAGGGCCGCGGGCACCTGCACCGCGAACGACAGCAGCACCGGCGCCCACAGCGTGAACGCGCGCGGGAGCCGGAAGGGCGGTCCGCCCTGCCATCCCCCGTGGAAGGAGTCGGGCCCGGGCATGCCCCGATGGTACGCGGGGCCGTCCCGGCCGGCGTCGGCCCCCGGGAGGCGGCGGGTACTCCCTGCGGAGTAGCCGTGTTCAGCCGATGCGGAGCCCCGTGAGCTGCTCCGAGACCGTCCAGAGCCGTGCCGCGTCGTCGGCATCCCGCAGCGGCGCGTACAGCTCCTGCTCCCCCGGGGCGCCCCCGACGCCGCCGGGACCGCTCGGCCCGTACATGCGGTCGCGTCGCGGGTCGCCGACGGTCGCGGCTAGAAGTGCCGGGAGCGCCGCCGACTCCGGGGTGCCGACGAGGATGCCCCGGGCCGAGAGCGCGCGGATCAGCCGCACGCTGAGGGTGTCGCGGGCCCGCCCGATCTCCGGACGCGACGCGAGCAGGCTGGTCGGGGCGACGCCCGGATGCGCGACGACGCTGCGGAGGCGCCACCCTCCCGCGTCGGCGCGCCGCTGGAGCTCGACGCCGAACAGCCCGATCGCGACCTTGGACGCCGCGTAGGCGCGCCCCACGTCGTACGAGCGCTCGCCCTGGAGATCGTCCCAGTCGATGCGCGCCCGTCGCGCGGCCACGCTCGTCTGGGAGACCACTCGCGCCTCCCCGGCCTCGAGCAGGGGCATCAGCCGGGCGACCAGGGCGACGTGGCCCAGGTGGTTCGTGCCGAGCTGGACCTCGAACCCGTCGACCGTCGTCTGACGCGATGGCGGGTTCATGAGTCCGGCGTTGTTCACGAGGACGTGGATCGGCCGCCCCTCGCGCCGGAGGGCCTCCCCGAGCGCCGCGACCGACGCGAGCGACGACAGGTCCAGCTCCCGGATCGACACGGCGGCGCCCGGCACCCGCGCGCGGATCCCGGCGACCGCCGCCGCGCCCTTCGCCGGGTTGCGGACCGGGAGCACCACCTCCGCCCCCGCCGCCGCGAGGCGGTGGGCGATGCGGAGGCCGATGCCGTCGCTGCCTCCCGTCACGACGGCGCGGCGGCCGGTCAGGTCGGGGACGGTGATGTCGATGGCGGGCATGGTCGGCTCCTCGGATCGGTGGGACGGCTCCACGCTCGTCGGCGGAGCGGCCGGCAACAAGGACCTCCGAGTCCACGGCTGACAGGGGTGGATCGACCGGGCATGGCTGCGGGAGCCCGCCCGGGGTAGAAACGAGGCGACGGAAGGGGATGGCGTGGACGTCGACCGCGAGGCCCTAGGGGCCTTCCTGCGCCACCGCCGCGCGGCCCTGCAGCCCGCCGACGTGGGCCTGCCCCGGGGGCGTCGCCGGCGGACGGCCGGGCTCCGACGCGAGGAGGCGGCGGCGCTCGCGCACATGTCGCCCGACTACTTCGCCCGCCTCGAGCGCGGTCAGGGACCGCGACCGTCCGAGCAGATGATCGCGGCGATCGCCCAGGGGCTGCACCTCTCGCCGGGCGAGCGCGACCACCTGTTCCGGATCGCCGGTCATCAGCCCCCGACCCGCGAGGCGGCCGACGACCACGTCACCCCGGGCATGCTGCGGGTGCTGGACCGGCTGACCGACACCCCCGCCGAGATCGTCACCGAGCTCGGCGAGACCCTGCGGCAGACGCCGCTCGGCGTCGCGCTCACCGGCGACACGGCCTCCCTCGACGGCCCCGCGCGCAGCATCGGGTACCGCTGGTTCACCGACCCGGCATCGCGCGCGCTCTACGACCCGCGCGACCACGAGTTCCTCGCGCGGCTCTGGGCGTCCGGCCTGCGCGAGGTCGTCGGACGGCGGGGTCCCGACTCGCGCGCGGCCCGCCTGGCCGACCTCCTGCTCGCCGGGAGCGCCGAGTTCCGGGAGCGCTGGGACGCGCACGAGGTCGGCCTCCGGCCCGCCGAGACCAAGCGCTACGTGCATCCGGAGGTCGGGCCCCTCGAGCTGACGTGCCAGACCCTCGTCGACCCCGGGAGCTCCCAGACCCTCCTGATCTACACCGCCGTGCCCGGCAGCGAGAGCGCGGAGCGCCTCGAGCTGCTCGCCGTCATCGGGGCGCAGCGGCTCTGATCCCGACCCGGGAGCCGCGACGCGGTGCGACGACCGGCCGTTCGGGGTTCATGCGCTGGACGCTTCCATCTGCTTGCATATCCGCATGCGCGTCCGCGACGCCGAGTATCCGAGGCCGGATCACACGCTCGTCCACATCAGCGACACCCACCTGCTGGGCGGCGCGAGGCGGCTGTACGACCGCGTCGACGCCGAGCAGCACCTGCGGGAGCTGATGGCCCAGTTGGAGGCGACCGGTCGCCGGCCGGACGCCCTCGTCTTCACCGGCGACCTGGCCGACCTCGGGGAGCCCGAGGCCTACCGGCGCATCCGCGCGATCGTGGAGCCGGTGGCCGACCGCCTCGGCGCCGCGATCGTCTGGGCGATGGGCAACCACGACGACCGGTCCGCGTTCCGCGCGGGGCTGCTCGGCGAGAGCGGCGACGACCCGGTCGACCGGGTCGTCGATCTCGACGGGCTGCGCATCATCACCCTGGACACCTCGGTGCCGGGGGCCCACCACGGCGAGCTGTCGGCGTCGCAGCTCGACTGGCTCGCGGAGCAGCTGGCCACCCCCGCGCTCGACGGCACGATCCTCGCCCTGCACCACCCGCCGATCCCGAGCGTGCTCGACTTGGCCGTGTCGGTGGAGCTGCGCGATCAGGCCGGCCTCGCCCGGGTGCTCGCGGGTTCCGACGTGCGGGCGATCCTCGGCGGGCATCTGCATTACTCGTCGACGGCGACGTTCGCGGGCATCCCGGTGTCGGTCGCATCCGCGAGCTGCTACACGCAGGATCTGCTCGTCGACGAGGGCGGCACCCGCGGCCGCGACGGCGGCCGCTCCTTCAACCTCGTGCAGGTGTACCCGACGACCGTGCTGCACGCGGTCGTGCCCATCGAGCACACCGAGGCGCTCACGCACATCGATGCGGCCGAGAGCGCGCGGCGGCTCGCGAGCCTGGGCATCCGGATCCCGGGCGACGAGGCCGCGCCGGACGAGGACACCCGCACGCGCCCGATCGACCTGGTCGGCGCCGGCCGCTAGCGGCTAGCGGCCCGGCAGCTCCCACGGCGCGGGCACCGGGAAGTAGCGCTCGAGGAAGCGCGTCACGAGCCGCACGCGCGTCTCGTCGGAGATCTCGGGCGCGCTGCCGTCGTTCAGGCAGAACATGTCCTCGCGCCGGTGGCGCTCGATGTCGCGCAGCGACTCCCGGGTGGTGGCGAGCGTCGTCTCGACGTACCGCACCCGCGCATCGGTCTGCGGCACCGCGCGCCCGGTCAGCAGCGCGTAGTAGTGGTACAGCGAGTTGGTGACCGAGATGTCGGTGCCGGAGCGGAACCGGGTCGCCGCCGTGCGCGCGAAGTCCTCCGGGAACTGGTCCTCCAGCTCGCTCAGGACGCTGCGGCGCAGGGGCGTCGCGCAGTGCTCCAGGTGGCGGGAGATGGAGCGGCCGAACCGCTGCTGCAGGAGCGCGCGGTTGACCCGCATGGCGTTGTCGTGGCCAGTGCGGTCCGGATGCGCGGCGCCCAGCCCGATGCGGGAGGTGGCCTCGATGAAGCGCGACACCCCGCCGGGCGAGAAGAACATGCTCGGAGCCACGGGGCGCCCGAAGAACATGTCGTCGTTCGAGTACAGGAAGTGCTCGGACAGCCCCGGGATCCGGTGGAGCTGCGCCTCGATCGCGTGCGAGTTGAAGGTGGGCAGGCTCTCGGTGGCCTCGAAGAAGTCGGCGCTGCGGACGACCCGCACGTCCGGGTGCTCGAGGTCGAGCCAGGCGGGCGGGGTGGAGTCGGTGACCAGGTGGATGCGCCGGATCCACGGCGCGTAGGCCCGCGCGCTGCGCATCGCGTAGCGCAGCTCGTCGATCTGCCGGTAGCGGGCCGCGCCCTCGTCCGGCGGCCGGATCCCGGCCTGCTCCATGTAGCCGCGCCGCTCGTCGACGTAGCCGGGCTCGGTGCCGTCGACCCAGGAGAACACCAGGTCGATCTCGAAGTCGATGTCGTCGACCTGCTCGTCGAACATGCCGGCGAGGGTCGGCCACTGGGCTCCCCAGCGGTCCGTCATCGTCAGCACCGCGTCCTCGCGTGCCATCGAGCGTCGGGTGACCGCGTTCGGACGCGGCGCGTCGATGCGGTCGTCACCGAAGGTCCACAGCTCGAGGCGCACGGCGGCGTCCGCCGCGCGCCAGACGCCGCGCATCGACCGCTCGCGCGGGCGGTACAGCAGGAAGACGTCGGCGTCCTCGCCCGGCAGCCGACCGCGCGCGAGCAGGCGCTCCGCGCGCTTGCCGGCGCCCAGCTCGCGCGCGTACATCGGCTGGGCGGCGAACGCCGCGGCGAACGCCTCCTCGATCTCGTCGCGCCGCGCGCGATCCACCGCGAGCACCGCCACGTCGCGCTCCCCGCGGATGAGCAGGTAGTCGATCCCCGCGGCGTCGAGCGCGCCCCGGATCAGGTGCAGGTCCTCGACCGTCGCCTGCTCGCGCGTGAGGGGAGGTCCGGTGAGCACCAGGCGCCGTCCGGCGCGGACGACATCCGCGCGGTCCATGGACCCGGCATCGGGAGCAGGCGACGACATATATCCGTCCCCTCTGTTGGCTCCCCGACTTGGACTCGAACCAAGAACCTGCCGGTTAACAGCCGGCTGCTCTGCCAATTGAGCTATCGAGGAATGTGGTGATCAGCCGGACTAGCTTAGCAGCCGAGTTCAGCGTCGCGTGACCTCGGCGAGCGCCGCGACGTACGGGTGCAGCGGACGACCCAGCACGTCGTCGACCTGCCCGTAGCCGACGAAGAGCCCGCCGTGCATGATCGCGATCTGCTCGGTCATGGTGCGGAGCTCGCGGATGTCGTGCCCGATCACGAGGGCCGAGAAGCGCCGCTCGCGCTGCAGGTCCGCGATCACGGTGAGGATCCGCCCGCGCACGAGCACGTCGACGCCCATCGTCGGGTCGTCGGCGACGAGCAGCTCGGGCTCCAGGATGAGCGCGCGCGCGAGGGCGATGCGCTGCCGCTGCCCGCGGCTCAGCTCGTGCGGGAACCGCGACATGAGCGAGAGCGGCAGCCGGACCGCGTCGACGAGCGACGCGACGGCGGCTCCGGCCTGCGTGCGGTCGAACCTGCGGTCGCGCTGATAGATCGGGGCGGCGACGTTCTCGCCGATGGTGAGATGCGGCACGAGGGTGGAGCCGCCGTCCTGCGGCAGGTATCCGACGCGGAGCGCGAGACCCGCCTGCTTGCGGGCCGCGGAGCGCGTGATGTCGTGGCCCAGGACCTCGAGGCTCCCACCCTGGATGTGCGGGTTCTCGCCTTCGCCGAACGCGGACTGCGCCGCGACCGCGCGGGCCAGGGTGCTCTTGCCGGAGCCGGCCTCGCCGACGACCCCGAGGATCCCGCCGACGGGGATCGCGAACGTCGCGCCCGACACGGCGACGTCGTCCGTGCCGTACGCGAGGGTCAGGTCGTCCGCGCGGACGGCCACGCGCTCCTCGGGGACGCGACCGGATGCCATCCGACGACCCTATCGGCGCGGACCGTGAGGTGCGCTCATGAGGTCCGCAAGGAGCCGAACGCCAGGGTGAGGGAGCCGTCGAACCGCACGCCGGTGATCCCGCTCGCGGTCGCCGCGAGCTGACGGTGCTGCACGAGCGGCACGATCGGCAGGTCGGTCGCGAGCTGCAGCTGCACGAGGTGCAGATCGGCGTCGCGCTTCGTCGCGTCGGGCTCGGTGGACGGCCGCGCGAGGAGCGCGAGTCCCACGGGATTCGCGTAGCGCGTGCCGACGGGGCCGAGCTGGTACGGCGCGCGGTACGTCGACGGATCGAGCCCGTGCGGCGACCACGTCGTCGAGAACGCCGCGAAATCGCGCCTTTCCCGGCCGTCGGCGAGGCCCTTCGCGGTGGGGTAGCGGAGGTCGACGTTGAACAGGCCGCCGACCTGGAGCTGATCGCGCAGCGCCCGGTACTCGGCGACCGAGTCCGGCCCGCTCTCGCTCGGGACGACCGCGATGGTGAGCTGGACGGGACCGTCGATGCCGACGCCCGCGAGCACGCGGCGCGCGGCGGCCGAGTCCGGTCCGCCCTTGCCGTCCCCCGTCAGCGCGCGGAGCACGGGCTCGGCGCCCGGCAGGCCGTCCGAGGTGAAGCCGAACAGCGGCGCCGTCGCGCCCTCGTCGACGCGGTCGGCGATCGCCGAGCGATCGACGAGGTCGGCCACGGCGAGGCGGACCGCCTGCGCCTTGCGGGCATTGGGGTTGCTGCTGGACGTGCCGTAGGGCATCGCCCCGAGATCGAACGCCAGCGAGCGCAGCGCACCGCCGGGCTCCGTGACGAGCTCCACCCCGGGGTCGTCGCGCAGGACCGCCGTCTGGGCGGGCTCGAGGCCGCCGTAGGCGAGATCGATCGCGCGGTCGGCGACGTCGGCGGCGAGGCTGTCGGGGTCGGTGTAGAGCTTGAGCGAGATGTCGGCGCTCCTCGGCGTTCCGAGGGCCCCCGCGTAATCAGGATTGGCGCGGAAGGTCAGCAGGTCGCCCGAGCTCAGGCTCTGCACGACGTACGGTCCCGCGAAGGGGCGCGCCGCGACGATGTCGTGGTCGCTCAGGACGGCCTTCGCCGGGAACGCCCGCCGGTCGACGATCGCGCCCGCCGCGCTCGTCAGGATCGCGGGGAACATCTGATCGTTCGGCGTCGCGAGCTGGAACACGACCGTGCGGTCGTCGCGCTGGACGACGGCCGTGATCCCCGCGAGCAGCGGCGACGGGCCCCCGGGCGCCTTGATCGCGAGCTGGCGGGTGAAGCTGAACACCACGTCGCGAGCGTCGAGCCGGTCGCCGTTCGCGAAGGTCAGGCCGGGCTTGAGGGTGACGATGTACGCGCCGGTCGCATCGAAGCGCGCCGAGCTCGCGATGTCCGGGACGATCTCGTCGGTGCCCGGCTTGGTCGTGAGGAGGTGCGGGTACACCTGGTGCGCGACGAGCTCGCCTCCCGCTCCCTGCGCGGCCGCGGGGTCGAGCGAGGTCACCGGGAGCGCCGTGCCGACCACGATGCCGGCACTGCCGAGCGAGGGGCCGGCGGCGCATCCGCTGAGCAGCAGCGCCGCGGCGGCCAGGACCACGGCCGCGCGCCGCAGTCGAGTTCCCCACACGTCCTCCACTCTGACACACCCCCGAGCGGGGACTGGACCGACGCGTCTAGGGAGCGCCCGCTTCCCGGCTCATTCGCGGCGGAGGCGGCGGCGCTCCATCTCGAGCTCGGTCGACTCGCGGGCGAGGGACTCCCAGCGGGCGCGGTCGCCCTCGGCCTGGGCGCGCTGCATCGCGCCGACGAGCTCGCCGCGGCGACGCAGCAGATCGCGCACCACCAGGTCGGCGACGACCGACTCGCAGTAGCCCGCGAGGCGGTCCGGATGGGTGGGGATCGGTGCGACCGACAGCTGGCGGACGAGCGAGGTGAACTCGGCCGGCGCGGCCTCCGCGATCCGGTCGACCCAGCCCTCGGTGACGGGCAGGCTCACCGCGACCGCGTCGCGCACGACGCCGAGGCTCGCGTTCGAGAACCGGACCTCGCTGATGCGCTGCAGGAGCTCCTCCCCCACGGCGTCGGGCTGCTGCAGGATCGCCATGAGCGCGTCGCGCTCGCCGCGGGTCGCGGGATCGGTCGGGAGGTCGGTGAGGCCCGCGGTCGGACGCGCGGGCGGCTCCTCGGCGGACGGGGTGCGCGACGCGTCGCCCGCGGGCCGGCGCTCGTCGGCGCGCGGCGCGGATCGGCCGGCGGACTTGACGGCGCGGCCCACCTCGACGGGATCGAGGCCCAGCCACCCGGCCAGGGTGCGCACGTAGCCGTCCTTGAGGGAGGGATCCCGGATGTCGGCCACGACCGGCGCCGACGCCCGCAGCCCGGCGGAGCGCCCCTCGACGGTCTCGAGGTCATGCCCGCCGAGCCGGCGCCGGATCATGAACTCGAACATCGGCCGACGCGTCGTGATGAGCGAGCGGACGGCGTCCTCGCCGCGGTGCAGCCGCAGGTCGCACGGGTCGAGGCCGTCGGGTGCGATCGCGACGAAGGTCTGGGCGGTGAAGCGCTGCTCCTCGGCGAACGCGCGGGAGGCGGCGCGCTGGCCGGCCTCGTCGGGGTCGAAGGTGAAGATCACCTCGCCGCGACCGGCGAGCTCCGCCTGCTCGGAATCCCCCAGCACCCGGCGGATCACCTTGATGTGCTCGACCGTGAGCGCCGTGCCGCAGGTCGCGATCGCGGTCGTGACGCCCGCGAGGTGACAGGCCATGACGTCGGTGTACCCCTCGACCACGACGACCTGCTTGCCGCTCGCGATCGCCTTGCGCGCGAGATCGAGCCCGTAGAGCACCTGGCTCTTGCGGTAGATCGGGGTCTCGGGGGTGTTGAGGTACTTGGGGCCCTTGTCCTCGTCGTCGGGCAGGAGCTTGCGGGCGCCGAAGCCGACCGTCTGGCCGGTGACGTCGCGGATCGGCCAGACCAGCCGCCCGCGGAAGCGGTCGTACGCATTGCCGCGGTCGTTCGTCGAGAGGAGCCCCGCCTCGATGAGCTCGGGCTGGGTGAAGCCCTGCCCCTTCAGCGCGTCGCCCAGCGCCGAGAACGACTTGGGCGCGAATCCCACGCCGAAATGGTCGGCGGCCGCCTTGTCGAAGCCGCGCCCGCCGAGGAAGTCGCGGCCGATCTGCGCCTCCGGCGAGCCGAGCTGGGAGCGGAAGAACGCCTCCGCCGCCTTGTTGGCCGCGAGCAGCCGGGCCCGGTTTCCGTGATCGGAGGCGGCCGCGTTGCCGTCCTCGTAGTGCAGCTCGATGCCGACCCGCGCCGCGAGCCGCTCGACCGCCTCCTGGAAGGTGACCTGGTCCATCTTGACGAGGAACTCGAAGACGTCGCCGCCCTCGCCGCAGCCGAAGCAGTGGTACCGGTTGATCGGCGGGAGCCGCACGTTGAAGCTCGGGCTGCGCTCGTCGTGGAACGGGCAGAGGCCCTTGAGGGAGCCGACCCCGCCGGTCTTCAGCGTCACGTAGTCGCCGATGATGTCGGCGATGTTGACCCGGGCCCTGACCTCGTCGATGTCGCGTCGAGAGATCCGGCCGGGCATGGCTCAGATCCTACGGTCGGGGTGCGATGCGCGCCGGTTGCCGACCGTCGGGGTCAGTCGCCGAGCTCGAGCGCCTTGGCGAGGAGGGATCGCCGCCGCGTCGCGTTGCCGGCGCGGTCGGCGGCGCGGATCAGCTCCGCCTTCGCCTCGGCCGTGCGGCCCAGCCGCGCGAGCAGCTCGCCGCGCACCGCCGGGAGCAGGTGCGAGTCCTTGAGGGCGCCGTCCGCGGCGAGCGCGTCGACGATCTCGAGGGCCGGCCCGGGACCCACGGCCATCGACACCGCGACGGCACGGTTCAGCTCCACCACGGGGCTCTCGGCGATGCGCCCGAGCGCCTCGTAGAGCAGCACGATGCGCTCCCAGTCGGTGTCGTCGTAGCGCTCGGCGACCGCGTGCACCTCGGCGATCGCGGCCTGCAGGCCGTAGGCGCCGCGCCCGCGACCGAGCGCGTCGACCGCGCGGAGGGCGGCGCGCCCGCGGGTGATCGCGGAGCGGTCCCACCGCCGTCGGTCCTGATCCGGGAGCAGGATCGGCTCCCCCGCCGCGTCCGAACGCGCGCCGAAGCGCGAGCCCTGCAGCTCCATGAGCGCGAGCAGCCCGAGCGTCTCCGGCTCGCGCGGCACCAGGCCGGTCAGGATCCGGACGAGCCGGATCGCCTCGCGCGCCAGGTCGTCGCGCACCCAGCCCTCGCCGCTCGTCGCCGCGTAGCCCTCGGTGAAGATCGAGTACAGGACCGCGAGCACCGAGCCGAGCCGCTCCCGCCATTCGGACGGATCCGGGACCTCGAACGGCACGTGCGCCGCCGACAGCGTCTTCTTCGCGCGCGTGATGCGCGCCTGGATCGTCGGGACGCTCACGAGGAACGCGGCCGCGATCTCCTCGCTCGACAGACCGGCGACCACCCGCAGCGTGAGGGCCACCTGCGCCTCGCGGGAGAGCACCGGGTGGCAGGCCGTGAAGACGAGGCGCAGCACGTCGTCCGGGATCGGCTCCCACGCATCGGCGGTCCACGGGTCGGCTGACGCCTCGGCGAGGTCGTGCGCGATCGCCGCGTATCGGTCGTCGAGGCGCTCGCGGCGGCGCCATCCGTCGATCGCGCGCCGCTTGGCGACCGCGGTGAGCCAGGCGCCCGGGTTGTCGGGGACGCCGTCCCGCGGCCAGCTCTGCAGCGCCTCGGCGAGTGCGTCCTGCGCGAGGTCCTCGGCGAGCGCGAAGTCGCCGACCACGCGCGCGAGCGTCGCCACGATCCGGGCGGACTCGATCCGCCAGACGGCGGCGACGCTCGCGTTCGCGTCCATGGGCGTGCGCTCCTGCTCCGGGATCCGGCTCAGAGGTTCCCGGTGCGCTCGCGCCAGGCCTTCTCGGCCTTCGTGAACTCGTCCTCCGGGAACTCGTCGAGCGACGGCACCCGGCGCACCTCGACCTTGACGCCGGCACCGACCGGGATGCGCTTGGCCCACTCGAGCGCCTCGTCGGCGTCCTTGACGTCGACGATCCAGAACCCGTCGAACAGCTCGTGCGTCTCGCCGTAGGGGCCGTCGGTCACGACCGGAGCGGGCGAGCCGAAGTCGACGACGAAGCCCTCGGCCGCCGGCGCGAGCCCCTCGGCCGCGACGAGCACGCCCGCGTCGATGAGGCCCTTGTTGTAGCGCCCCATCGTCTCGAGCATCTCGGCGAAGTCGACGTCCGCGGCGGCCGCGTTCGCCTCGTCGCTGGACCGCAGAATGAACATGTACTTCGACATCTCAGGACTCCTTCGTTCCGGGGCGCGGGGTGCGCCCTCACACCTGCGTCGAACGGCGATCCCGCGGATCGACACGTTCCCGGAAAAAGTCTGACGGAGTTCTGCTCAGCCGACCAGCCGGTCGTGCCACGCGACCGCGGAGACGTCCGTGAGCGACGCGACCTGGTCGACGATCACGCGGCGGCGGGCCGTGTCGTCGGCCGCGTCGGCCCAGTCCTCGCGGAATCCCGGGTCGAGGTGCCGGTCGCCCGAGGTCCACAGGTGGTCGGCGAGCTCGGTGAGGATGCCGCGCTGGCGCGAGTAGATCGGCTGGCGCGCGTTGGTCGACATGACGTTCGCGGCGACGATGCCCTTGAGCACCGAGATCTCGGCCCGCGTGTCGGGCGGCACGACGACGTCCGCCCCGAACCGCGCGAGTGAGGCGGAGCCCGCGGCCGCCGCGCGCGTCGCCTCGGCCGACGAGCCGGCGAAGCGGCCGATGAGCTGGGACGTCAGGTTCTTGAGACGCGCGAGGTCGCGGCGGCCGCCGTCCCAGGTCTCGAGCCACGAGCCGAGGGAGTCGAGGCGGTCGAACGCGGCGATGAGCGCGTCCTGCGGGACCTCGTCGCCGATCCAGTCGACCATCGAGGCCACGAGGTCCTCGTGGTCGACGCGGGAGCTCAGCGCGGCCACGTCGATGAAGCCGTTGACGATCGCGTCCTCGAAGTCGTGCACGGAGTAGGCGATGTCGTCGGCCAGGTCCATGACCTGCGCCTCGATGCACCGGCGGCGCTCGGGCGCGCCGGCGCGGAGCCAGCGGAAGGTCTCCGCGTCGTCGGCGTAGAAGCCGAACTTGCTGCGGCCGGACGGGTCGATCTCGCCCTGCTCCTGCGGCCACGGGTACTTGCAGCTCGCGTCGAGGCTCGCCCGCGTGAGGTTGAGGCCGTAGCCGCGGCCCTCGGCGTCGAAGACCTTCGGCTCGAGCCGCACGAGCAGGCGCAGGGTCTGCGCATTGCCCTCGAACCCGCCGATCGACGCGGCCCACGAGTTGAGCGCCCGCTCGCCGTTGTGGCCGAACGGCGGATGCCCGAGGTCGTGCGCGAGGCACGCCGTGTCGACGACGTCGGGGTCGAGGCCCAGCAGGATCGCGGTCTCCCGACCGATCTGCGCGACCTCGAGGGAATGGGTGAGCCGGTTGCGCGCGAAGTCCAACCCCGCGGTGGGCGAGAGCACCTGCGTCTTCTGCGACAGACGGCGCAGCGCCGACGAGTGGATGACGCGGCCGCGGTCGCGCACGAAGTCGCCGCGCGCGTTGTGGTGCTGCTCGGGCAGCCGGCGCTCGGCGTCCTGCTCCCCGTAGCCGGCGGTCAAGTCGGCCAAGGCGTCAGCCGCCGCTGTGGTGCAGCTCGGCGGCGGCGATCTCGGCGCGGTGCGCGGAGCCGACCTCGCGGCTCTCGAGCCAGCGGTCCGGCAGCGACGGGGTCTTCGGCGTGCCCGCGCGGCCGCGCTGGCCCTCCGCCGCCTCGCCCGGGTAGGGCTGGTCGGCGTCGAGCTTCGCGAGCAGCTCGTCGATCTCGGCGAGACTCGCGCTCATCGCGAGGGCCGCGCGCAGCTCCCCGCCGACCGCGTAGCCCTTGAAGTACCAGGCGACGTGCTTGCGGATGTCGCGGCAGGCCCGCTCCTCCGAGTCGAAGAACTCGACGAGCAGCTCGGCGTGGCGGCGGAACGCGGCCGCGACCTCACCGAGCGTCGGCTCGGCCTTGACGACGCCCTCGGTGAACGCGGCGGCCAGGTCGCCGAACAGCCACGGCTTGCCGAGGCAGCCGCGGCCGACCACGACGCCGTCGGCGCCGGTCTCCGCGACCATGCGCAGCGCGTCCTCGGCCGACCAGATGTCGCCGTTGCCGAGCACCGGCACGGTCGTGACGGTCTCCTTGAGCTTCGCGATCGCCGACCAGTCGGCATGTCCGGAGTAGAACTCCGACGCCGTGCGCGCGTGCAGCGCGATCGAGGCGACGCCCGCGCCCTCGGCGATGCGACCGGCTTCGAGGTACGTCAGGTGGTCGGCGTCGATGCCCTTGCGCATCTTGATCGTGAGCGGGAGCGGCCCCGCGGCCTCGACCGCGGCCTCGACGATCTCGCGGAACAGGTCGAGCTTCCACGGCAGCGCCGCTCCCCCGCCCTTGCGGGTGACCTTGGGCACGGGGCAGCCGAAGTTGAGGTCGATGTGGTCGGCGCGGTCCTCCGCGACGAGCATCGCGACGGCGTCGCGGATCGTGCCGGGGTCGACGCCGTAGAGCTGGATGCTGCGGAGCGTCTCCGACTCGTGGTGGCGGATGAGGCGCATCGACTCCGGCGTCCGCTCGACGAGCGCGCGCGACGTGATCATCTCGCTCACGTAGAGCCCGGCGCCGTACTCGCGGCACAGCCGCCGGAACGCCGTGTTCGTGATCCCGGCCATGGGCGCGAGGACGACCGGCACGTCAAGCGCGAGCGGCCCGATGCGGAGCGGTGCGGGAGCGGTGAGGAGGGACATGTTCTCTCCAGTGTCCCAGATCGCTCCCGTTGATCGCCGATCCGTGCCGCGCCGATCGATGTGACCCGGACACCGGGTCCGCGGGCACCACGACGCCCGGATCGCGTCACATCGATCCGCGTCGGCGTCACCGCGCGGGCCCGCGTGTCGGCTCCTAGGCTGAGCGGCATGACGGAGCCGGTGGGACACGAGCGGGTCGAGGCGGATGCGGCGGCGCGCGGCGTCCCGGTGGAGATCGTCGAGCGCCCGGCGGCGAACTCGCTCGAGGAGGCCGCCGGGCTGCTCGGGATCACGCCCGCCGACATCGTGAAGTCGCTCGTCGTGAAGCGGCACGACGGCACGTTCCTGTTCGCCGAGGTCCCGGGCGACCGGCAGATCTCGTGGGCCAAGCTCCGCGCCGTCGTGGGCGTCAACAAGCTCCAGCTCCCCGACAAGGACGTCGCCTTCGCGGCGACCGGCTACGAGCGCGGCACCATCACGCCCCTCGGGTCGACGACGGCGTGGCCGGTGTTCGTCGACGAACGGATCGTGGGGCGCCGGATCGCGATGGGCGCGGGAGCCCACGGGCGCTCGGCCTTCATGGCGGCCGACGACCTCATCCGCGGCTGGGACGCCACGGTCGCCGATATCAGCGAGGAGATTCCTCCGCGGTAGAGACGCCCGGGATCTCGCACACCCCGTCGACGCAGACCTCCGCGTCCGGCGTCTCCAGGGGCACGATCCGCTCCAGCTTGATGGCGGTCATGACGCCGCCTCCGCGCGCTTCCCGGCGACCTGCTGCAGCACGTCGGCGAACGTCGCCGGGTCCTGTGCGCCCGAGACGCCGTACTGGCCGTCGAACACGAAGAACGGCACGCCCTGGATGCCGAGCTGCTGCGCGAGCGCCTGGTCCTCGCGGACGTCGGCGAGGTACCGGTCCTCGCGGAGCACCGCGAGCGCCTCGTCGCGGTCGAGCCCGATCTCGGCGGCCAGGTCGGCGAGGTCCTCCTCGTGCCCGACGTGCCGGCCCTCCTCGAAGTAGGCGGCGAGCAGCCGCTCCTTCATCTCGAGCTGCTTGCCCTGGGCCTTCGCCCAGTGGATGAGCTGGTGGGCCTTCACCGTGTTGGTGTGCTGCAGCGCGTCGTAGTCGTAGTGGAGCCCGACGGTCTCGGCGATCCCGGTCACTCGGTCGAGCATCTGCGGGATCTGGTCGGCGGGGAAGCCGCGGGTCGCGAGGTAGTCCTGTTCGCCGCCGTCGAAGTCGACGGGGGTGTCGGGCGCGAGCTCGAACGAGTGGTACTCGACCTCGACCGGGATGCCGGCCTGGGCCGCGCCGAGCTCGAACTTGCGCTTGCCGATGAAGCACCAGGGGCAGGCGATGTCCGACCAGACGTCGACCTTGATGGGATCCGTCACCTCAGGGACAAGTCGCCGGCGCCACCGGTTATTCCGTCCCAGGCCGGCTGACGCAGGGTCGCCGGGTGCGGCGGCGGGGGCGCGGGAGCGGGCGGGAGCGGCTCGAGCACGGTCGCGAAGCGGCCCCGGCGGCGGCGCAGCATGAGCTCCACGATGCCGACGTAGATCCCCATCGTGACGACCGTGATGAGGACCGAGAGGGGGTCGCCGACGGCCGGGCGCTCCGTGTCGACGGCCTGCGTGCTCCCGAGGGCGCCGGTGGCCTGGAGCAGGAAGGCGAGCGTGTTGTTGACCGCGTGGAGCGCGATCCCGGCCTCCAGCCCGCCCGTGCGCCAGGTGAGGAACGCGGCCACGCCGCCGAAGACCGCGACGTCGAGCGTCGCCCAGCCGAAGTACTGCGTGTGCGCGGCGGCGAACAGGACGGTGCTGCCGAGGATCGCGATCCAGGCCGGCTTCACCCAGCTGCCGATCGCCTGCTGCACGAGGCCGCGGAAACCGAACTCCTCGGCGGCGGCCTGCACGGGCGTCACGATCACGAAGGTGATCGCGCTGACGACGAAGGTGCCGACCGGCACGGTCGGCGCGCCGATCGGGTCGGAGAGGCCGATGGCGGGCAGCAGGAAGGCGCCCGCGGCGAGCGACAGCGCCGTGATCAGGACGGCCGGGAGCAGGCACAGCAGCATCCACCGCCAGCGCAGCCGGAATCGCACCGACCGCAGCACCGACAGCGGCCGCAGGTTGACCGACAGCATCGCCAGCCACACGGCCGGCAGCATCGTCGCGACCCCGCCCACGGCCGCGACGACCGAGAGCGGGTCCGTCGTCTCGATCGACAGGAACCGGGTGACGCTCTCGATGAGCTGCGCCTGATCGAGCGTCACCGACACCGTGCCGGTCAGCACGCCGACGACGAGGAAGATCACGCTCCAGACCGACTGGAGGACCACCCAGTAGATCCCGGCGAGCACCACGGCCACCAGCGGCTTCCACCACCGATAGCGCGGCAGCGCCCGCAGCAGGCGATGGAACCGCAGGGCCGGGAGCGGCGCGCCCGCCGAGCGGATCGTCGCCGGATCGGGCGCTGCGGGAGCCGTCACTACGCGCCCAGCAGCCGCTCTGCCAGGTAGCCCTGCAGCCGGTCGAGGCTCACGCGCTCCTGCGACATCGTGTCGCGCTCGCGGATCGTGACCGCCTTGTCGTCGAGGGTGTCGAAGTCGACGGTGACCGCGAACGGCGTGCCGATCTCGTCCTGCCGGCGGTAGCGGCGGCCGATCGCGCCCGCGTCGTCGTACTCGATCGCCCAGTTCCGGCGCAGGTCGTCGGCGAGCTCCTTCGCGACCGGCGAGAGCTGCTCGTTGCGCGACAGCGGCAGCACGGCCACCTTCACCGGCGCGAGCCGGCGGTCGAGCCGCAGCACGGTCCGCTTGTCGACGCCGCCCTTGGTGTTCGGCGCCTCGTCCTCGGCGAACGCGTCGACGAGGAACGCCATCATGGCGCGCGTGAGGCCGAAGGACGGCTCGATCACGTACGGCACGTAGCGCTCGTTCGTCGCCTGGTCGAAGTAGCGCAGGTCGGCGCCCGAGGCCTCCATGTGGTTCGTGAGGTCGAAGTCGGTCCGGTTCGCGACGCCCATGAGCTCGCCCCAGCCGTCGCCGCCGGCGAAGCCGAAGCGGTACTCGATGTCGGCGGTCGCGGCCGAGTAGTGCGCGCGCTCCCCGTCGGGCACGTCGAGGCGGCGGAGGTTCTCCTCCTTGATGCCGAGGCCCGTGAACCAGGCCCAGCAGTCCGCGATCCACTGCTCGTAGGCGGCGGGCGCCTCCTCGGGCGGCGTGAAGTACTCGATCTCCATCTGCTCGAACTCGCGCGTGCGGAAGATGAAGTTGCCGGGCGTGATCTCGTTGCGGAACGCCTTGCCGATCTGGCCGATGCCGAACGGCGGCTTCTTGCGCGTGGTCTGCAGCACGTTGGCGAAGTCGACGAAGATGCCCTGCGCGGTCTCGGGGCGGAGGTAGTGCAGCCCCTCCTCGTTGTCGACCGGGCCTAGGTAGGTCTTCATGAGGCCGGAGAACTGCTGCGGCTCCGTCCACTGTCCGCGGGTGCCGCAGTTCGGGCACACGATGTCGGCCATGCCATTCTCGGGCTTGCGGCCCTTCTTGGCCTCGAAGTCCTCCAGCAGGTGGTCGGCGCGGAAGCGGTGGTGGCACACCTGGCACTCGACGAGCGGGTCGGTGAACGTCGCGACGTGGCCGGAGGCCTCCCACACCTTCTTGGGCAGGATGATCGCCGAGTCGAGGCCCACCATGTCGGCCCGCCCGCGCACGAACGTCTGCCACCACTGGCGGCGGATGTTCTCCTTCAGCTCGACGCCGAGGGGGCCGTAGTCCCATGCGGAGCGCGATCCGCCGTAGATCTCGCCGGACTGGAAGACGAAGCCGCGACGCTTCGCGAGCGAGATGATCGAGTCGAGGGAACTGGGCGCTGCCACGTTTCTCCAGGTGCTTGGGGAACGACCAGCCTACCGACCGAGCGCGCGCAGCACCGCGGCCACGTCCTCCTCCGTGTTCCAGAGGTGGAAGCTCGCGCGGATCCGGCCCGCGCGCCCCGAGATGCGGATGCCGTCGTCGATGAGCGTGCGCACCTGCGCACCGTCGGGGTCGGGCCACGCGACGATCGCCTGGCCCTGGCGCGGCAGGCCGAGGCCGTCGCACAGCAGGTCGCCCAGGTGGGTCGAATGCGCCCACAGCTCGGCGATGTCGAGGCCGGCGAAGAGGCCGATCGCCTGTTCGGCGCCGATCCACGCCTGCCACGCGGGCGACACGTCGAAGCGGCGCGCGTCGGGCGCGAGGTCCATCGTGGGGCCGTAGACGCTGCGCCAGACGTCGTCGCCCGCGTACCAGCCGGCCTGGACCGGGCGCAGCAGCTCCTGCATCCGCTCGGACACGGTGAGGAACGCGACCCCGCGCGGCGAGCACAGCCACTTGTAGCTGTGGCAGACGGTGAGGTCGTAGCGGGTCGCGTCGACGGGATGGACCCCCGCCGCCTGCGTCGTGTCGCAGAACGCGAACGCGTCGTGCACGGCGCACGCGGCGATGATCGCCTCCTGATCGGCGACCGTGCCGACCGACGACTGCACGAGCGAGAACGCGACGAGCCAGGTCTCGTCGGTGACCGCGTCGGCCAGCTCGGCGAGGGGCACGACCTTCACGCGGATCCGCGGCTCCTGCTGCAGGAACGGGAACACGATCGAGCTGAAGTCGCCATGCGGCAGCACGACCACGGCCCCGTCGGGGACCGCGGCGGCGACGACCGCGGCGAAGGTCGAGGTCTGCGAGCCGGTCGCGACGCGCGACGGATCGACCCCGACGAGGCGGGCGAAGGACGCCCGGGTCCGGGCGATCACGGGGTCGTACCCCTGGGGATCGCGATCCGCCGCCTCCCAGGCGGCGAGATCGGCCCGGATCGCGGCGAGCGCGGAGGTGGGCGGGAGTCCGATGGAGGCGACGGCGAGATATCCGTGAGGGTGGCGGAACTCGTCGATCGCCGACTGCAGGGCGGCGGTGACCATCCGCTCAGCATCGCCCGGGAGGGGGCCCGCCGTCCAGCACTCGGGCGGGCGCGTCGGCGAGGACCCGCCGCCGGTGCTCCACGCGGGAGGCGGTGTCGCCGTCGGCGGCCTGCGCTCACGAGGACGGGATCGCTCATGCCGGGCTCACGCCCGCAGCCTCCCCAGGCTCCGGAACGCGGAGCGGACCCCCTCGACGATGCGCGGAACGTCCTCCGGCCGGGCGTCGGCGCCGAACGTCATGCGCACCGCCGTCTGCGCCACCTCCGGCGCGATCCCGATCGCGAGGAGCGCGGGCGAGGGCTCGTCGTCGCCCGCCGCGCACGCGGACCCGCTCGAGCAGGTGATCCCGCTCCGCTCGAGCTCGAGCAGCACGGCCTCGCCGCTCGTGCCGGGGAAGCAGAACGAGGCGTGGTTCGGGAGCCGGTGGGCGCGCGATCCGGTGACGACGGCGCTCGGCTCCGCGGCCAGCACGCCCGCGACGACCGCGTCGCGCACCGCGGCCACCCGCCCGGCGGTCCCCCGCTCGTCCGCCGACATCCGCAGCGCGACGGCGAGGCCGACCGCGCCCGCGACGTTCTCGGTGCCGGAGCGGCGGCCGCGCTCCTGGCCTCCGCCGTGGAGCAGGGGCTCGAGCAGGATGCCGCCGCGCACGACGAGCGCGCCGACGCCCTTCGGCGCCCCGAGCTTGTGGCCGGCGATCGTGAGCGCGTCGACGCCGAGCGCGTCGAGCCGCACGTCGAGCCAGCCCGCCGACTGCACGGCGTCGGAGTGGAACGGCACCCCGCGCTCGCGCGCGACCGCCGCGAGCTCCGCGATGGGCTGCACGGTGCCGATCTCGTTGCTCGCGTGGAGCACGGATGCGACGGCGGTGTCGGACCGCAGCGCCGCCGCGAGATCGCGGGGATCGACGCGTCCGTCGCGGTCGACCGGCAGCTCCGTGATCTCGAAGCCGTGCAGGCGGCGCAGGTGGTCGGCGCTCTCGCGGACGGCCTCGTGCTCGATCGGCGAGATGACGAGGTGGCGCCGGTCGCGCGGGGCGGCGAGCGCGATCCCGATCAGCGCGAGATTGTCGCCCTCCGTGCCGCCGGAGGTCAGGATCACCTCGCCCGGACGGCAGCCGAGCGATGCCGCGATCGACTCGCGCGCGGCGGCGAGCGCGGCGGCCGCGCGCTCCCCCGTCTCGTGACGGCTCGACGGATTTCCGAACGCGCCCTCGAGCCCGCCGGCGAGGTACGGCCACATCGCCTCGAGCACCTCGCGGCGCACGGGCGTCGTGGCGGCGGTGTCGAGGTACACGGCGTGCCGCCTCAGCCGATCGCGGCCGGGTCGACGGCGACGTCGAGGCCGAGGTCGAGCGACCGCTGCTCGTGGGTGAGCGCCCCGACCGAGACGAGGTCGACGCCCGTGCGGGCGATCGCGCCGATCGTGTCGAGGTTCACCCCGCCGCTCGCCTCGACGAGGCAGCGGCCGGCGACGAGCGCGACGCCCGTGCGGAGCTCGTCGAGCGAGAAGTTGTCGAGCATGATCGTGTCGACGCCCGCGGCCACGACCTCCTCGATCTGGTCGAGGCGGTCGACCTCGACCTCCACGTGGACCGTGTGGCCGAGCCGGGCGCGCGCGTCGCGGATGGCGTCGCCGATCGGCACGCCCGCCGCCGCGAGCACCGCGAGGTGGTTGTCCTTCGCGAGCACGGCGTCCGAGAGCGTGGAGCGGTGGTTGCGGCCGCCGCCGTCGCGCACGGCCTGGCGCTCCAGGATCCGCAGGCCCGGCGTCGTCTTGCGGGTGTCGACGACGCGCGCCGACGTGCCGGCGACCTCGTCGGCGTACCGGCGGGTGCGGGTCGCGATGCCGGACATGCGCTGGAGCAGATTGAGCGCGATCCGCTCGGCCCTCAGCACCGAGCGCGCCGGGCCCTCGATGCGCGCGAGCACGTCGCCGGCCCCGAACGCGTCGCCGTCGGTCGCGAGCACCTCGACCGTCGTCGCGGGGTCGACGAGCTCGAACGTGCGCGCCGCGACGCGGATGCCGCTCAGCACGCCCGGCTCGCGCGCGGCGAGCACCGCGCTCGCGCGCGCGGACTCCGGCAGGAAGGTCTCGCTCGTGACATCGCCCCACGGGGCGTCCTCGGCGAGGGCGCGGCGGATGATGTCGTCGACGGCGGGTTCGGTGGTCATGGCACGAGCTCCAGGGCGGGGGCGATCGGGGCGGGGACGGCGAACGACCGCGAGCGCGCCTGCGCCGGATCGGTCGCGGGATGGTCGGCACGGAAGTGCGCGCCTCGCGACTCGGTGCGGGCGAGCGCCGCCTGCACCATGGCGCGGGCGAGGTCGAGCATCCCGGCGTCGTCCGGGTCGGCGGCGGTCCAGCCGGCGAGGGTGCTCGCGGCGGTGCGCAGGCCAGCGCCGTCGCGGGTGAGGCCGACGCGGGTCCACATGAGGTCCTGGAGCGCCGCGCGCGAGTACGGCGGGACGCTCGTCTCGACGAGCGAGACGACCGGCGGCAGGGCGACCACCGGCAGGGACGGACCGGGCCCGGCGGTGCCGAGGGCGGCCGCGGCGCGGGCACCGAAGACGAGTCCCTCGAGGAGGGAGTTCGAGGCGAGGCGGTTGGCGCCGTGGACGCCGGTGCGCGCGGCCTCGCCGACCGCGACGAGGCCCGGCAGCGAGGTGCGGCCGTCGAGGTCGGTGGCGATCCCGCCCATCAGGTAGTGGGCGGCCGGCGCGACGGGGATCGGCTCCCGTGTCCAGTCGAAGCCGGCGGCGGTCACGGCGGCATCGATCGTCGGGAACCGTCGGCGGAGCGTCGCACCGAGAGCGGTCGCGTCCAGCACGACCGGCCGTCCGCCCTGCCGGGCCATCGCCGCCGCGATCCCGCGGGCGACGACGTCGCGCGGCGCGAGCTCGGCATCCGGGTGCAGGTCGGGCAGGAACCGGCGGCCCGCCTCGTCGCGGAGCACGGCGCCCTCGCCGCGCACGGCCTCCGACACCAGGGGCGTGCCCGGCACCGCGAGCGCGGTCGGGTGGAACTGGACGAACTCCAGGTCGGCGACCGCGGCCCCGGCGCGCACCGCGGCCGCGATGCCGTCGCCCGTCACCACCTCGGGGTTCGTGGTGTGGCGGAACAGCTGCCCGGCTCCGCCGGTCGCGAGCACGACGGCATCGGCGTCCAGGCGGCGCAGGCAACCGTCGGGTCCCGCGACCTCGACGCCCACGACCCGGCCGTCCTCGACCACGAGCTCGCGCAGCGCCGTGTGCTCGCGCCACGCGATCGGGGCGGCGGACACGGCGTCGAGGAGGCCGAGCTCGACCGCCCGTCCCGTCGCGTCGCCGCCCGCGTGGACGATGCGCCGCGCCCCGTGCGCGGCCTCGCGTCCCAGCGCGAGCCCGCCGCCGTCGCGGTCGAACGGCACGCCGAGCGCGAGCAGCTCGCGCACGCGGTCGGGTCCCTCGGTGCAGAGGACCTCGACCGCGCGCGGATCGGCGATCCCGGCCGCGGCCGCGAGGGTGTCGGCCGCGTGCGCCGCCGCGGTGTCGTCCGCGCCGAGCGCGGCCGCGATCCCGCCCTGCGCCCGGAACGTGCTCCCGTCGACCGCGGCGCCCTTCGTCACGACCGTGACGTGGTGCCGGGCCGCGGCGAGGCGCGCGACGGTGAGCCCCGCGACGCCGGAGCCGACCACGACGACGCGCATCGTCAGGCCCCCCGGGGCCGCAGCGCGAGCATCCGGTCGAGGGCGACGCGGGCGTCGGCGGCGACCTGCTCGTCGACCCGGATGCGGTTCACGACACGGCCGGCCACGAGCTCCTCGAGCACCCAGGCGAGGTAGCCGGGGTGGATGCGGTACATCGTCGAGCAGGGGCACACGACCGGGTCGAGGCAGAAGATCGTGTGCTGCGGGAACTCCGCGGCCAGCCGGTTCACCATGTTGATCTCGGTGCCGATCGCGAACGTCGTGGGCTCGGTCGCGGCCGCGACGGCCTTGCGGATGTAGTCGGTCGACCCCGCCTCGTCGGCCGCGTCGACGACGGCCATGGGGCACTCCGGGTGCACGATGACGCGCACGCCCGGGTGCTCGGCGCGCGCCTTCTCGATCTGGTCGACGCTGAAGCGCTTGTGGACGCTGCAGAAGCCGTGCCACAGGACGACCTGCGCGTCGAGGAGCTCGTCGGCGCTGCTCCCGCCGAGCGCCGTGCGCGGGTTCCACATCGGCATGCGCGACGTCGGCACGCCCATCTTCTTCGCCGTGTTGCGGCCGAGGTGCTGGTCGGGGAAGAACAGCACGCGCTGGCCGCGTGCGAACGCTTCCTCGAGCACCGTCTCCGCGTTCGACGAGGTGCAGACGACCCCGCCGTGCCGGCCGCAGAACGCCTTGAGCGCGGCCGAGCTGTTCATGTACGTGACCGGGATGACGGGCACGCGCCCATCGGCATCCGGCGCCGTGCCGTACAGGGCCTCGAGCTGCGCCCAGCACTCCTCGACCGAGTCGATGTCGGCCATGTCGGCCATCGAGCACCCCGCGGCGAGGTTCGGCAGGATCACCGACTGGCCCTCGCGCGCCAGGATGTCGGCCGTCTCCGCCATGAAGTGGACGCCGCAGAACACGATCGCCTCGGCGTCCGGCACCGTCTGCGCCGCGTTCGCGAGCTGGAACGAGTCGCCGAGGAAGTCGGCGTGCTGCACGATCTCGTCGCGCTGGTAGAAGTGCCCGAGCACCACGACGCGGCTGCCGAGCGCCGCCTTGGCGGCGCGGATGCGGTCGTGCAGCTCCTCGGTCGACGCGTCGCGGTAGGCCTGCGGCAGCTCGCCCTGCCGCGGCGAGCCGACCGGGATCACGTCGCCCATCGACGATCCCGGTCCGTATCCCGGCACGGCGTCGAACGTCCACGGCCCCTGCGCGAGGTCGGGCGTGCAGGCCGCGGCGGGCTCGGTGCGGATGAGGAGGTCGATCGAGGTCATGGTCAGTCCGTTCCGGGGATGGCGTCGGTCAGGGGTCCGTTGTCGGCGAGGCGCACGGTGGTGTCGTAGCGGTAGAGCCTCGGCGGACGATGGCGGCCGCCGGTCTGCACCGCGTCGGTCGCGACGATGGCCGTGCTGCCCTCCATCTGCCGGCGGAAGTTGGCCGGGTCGAGGCTGCGCTGGAGCACGACCTCGTGCACGCGACGCAGCTCCGAGAGGGTGAAGGTCTCGCCGAGGAAGGCCTGCGCGATCCGCGAGTACTCGACCTTGGTACGCATGCGCCAGAGCGCGTACGCGACGATGCGGTTGTGGTCGAAGGCCAGCTCCGGGAGGTCGTCGGCGGCGAACCAGCGGACGTTCTCGCCCTCGGCGGCCTGGTCCGCGAGGTCCGGCCGCACGAGAGCCCAGTAGACGACGCTCACCACGCGGCCGGTCGGCGAGCGGTCGGGGTCGCCGAACGCGTACAGCTGCTCGAGGTAGGCGGGCTGCAGGCGCGTTGTCTCGCGGAGCTTGCGGGCCGCGGTGTCGGCCAGGCTCTCCCCCGCGTCCGCGGCGCCGCCGGGCAGCGCCCAGCGCCGGGCGAAGGGATCGCGGGTGCGGCGCACGAGCGGGATCGACAGCACGTGGGGCGCGTCCGGGTCGGCGGGGTCGGGGCGCAGCGCGAAGATCACCGTCGAGACGGCGAGGTCGATCGTGGCGGTCATGGCGGCATCCCCAGTTCGAGTCAATGCGACTAGAACCGAGTGTACCAGTAAGAGTCGCCCGGACTCGAACCGGCGCTAGACCGACGGCGCGTCGACCGCTCCGCCGTAGCGCCGGCTCCGCGAGGCGTACAGCTCGATCGCGTGCCAGAGGTCGGTGCGGCTGAAGTCGGGCCAGAGCGTGTCGAGGAAGACCATCTCGGCGTAGGCGGACTGCCAGAGCTGGAAATTGCTGGTCCGCTGCTCCCCCGAGCTGCGCACGAACAGGTCGACATCGGGCAGATCGGGGATGTAGAGGTGGCGCTGGATGGCCTTCTCGGTGATCCCGGAGGGCTTCAGCCGCCCCGCCTTCACCTCCTCCGCCATGGCGCGCATGGCGTCCGCGAGCTCGGTGCGGCCGCCGTAGTTGACGCACATCGTGAGCGTGAGGGTCGAGTTGCGCTCGGTGAGGCGCTCGGCGAACTGCAACTCGTCGATGACGCTGCGCCAGAGCCGGGGCCGGCGCCCCGCCCACCGCACCCGCACGCCCCACTCGTTGAGCTGATCCCGTCGCCGGTGCAGCACGTCGCGGTTGAATCCCATCAGGAACCGGACCTCGTCGGGGCTGCGCGCCCAGTTCTCGGTCGAGAACGCGTACACGCTGAGGTGCTGGACGCCGATCTGGATCGCGCCCGCGACGACGTCGAGCAGGGCCGCCTCCCCGGCGCGGTGGCCCTCGATGCGCGTGAGCCCCTGCCGGTTCGCCCAGCGGCCGTTGCCGTCCATCACGATCGCGACGTGCGCGGGGACCGCGCCCTTCGGCACCGTCGGCGGGTAGGTCTGCGTCCAGTCGAGCGGGACGAAGTCGACGGCGTCCTTGTGGGTCTTCCGCACGGGCATCCCGTCAGGCTAGCCGCGCCGGCCTGCGCCACAGGTCAGGCGGTGGTGCGCTCGACGTGGTCGAGGGAGCGGAGTCCGCGCTCCAGGTGGAACTGGGTGTACGCCGCGATCACGCCCGAGGCCTGCGCCTGGGTGCGCGCGTCGCTGTCCTCCGCCGCGGCCCAGTCGCCGGCGAGCAGCGCGCCGAGCAGGCTGAGCGTGGCGGGGTCGAGGCGCACGGCCCCGGGCGGGGCGACCGCGTCGGCCACGACGCCGCCGAGCTGCGGCACGAAGGCGGAGTGCGGTCCCGACGCGCCCGTGACGGCGCAGTCGACGAAGCTCGGAGCCCAGCCCGCGATCGACAGCGCGCGCAGCAGGTAGGAGTCCAGCGTCATCCCCGGCGGATGCTCGGCCCGCGAGAGCGAGCGCAGCGCCCCCACGAGCAGGAGGTAGTGCTGGAGGCCGGCCTCGTGCTCCGTCAGCCGGTCGGCCGCCTCGACCATCGCGTTCGCCGCGGTGAAGCGCGCGTAGTCGTCGACGATGTCGGCGCCGTAGGATCCGATGCTCTCCGCCTGCTGCACGATGTCGAGGCTGCGGCCGACGTAGAACTGCGCGTCGACGACCATGAACGGCTCGAGCCGCGCCCCGAATCGCGAACCGGTGCGGCGCACGCCCTTCGCGACGGCGCGGATCTTGCCGTGCTGCCGGCTGATCATGGTGACGATGCGGTCGGCCTCACCCAGCTTGTGGGTGCGGAGGACCACCGCCTCATCCCGGTATGTCGGCACGCTCCTAGTCTGGCGCGCCGCCGCTCCTGCGGCACGCTGCCGCTCCGCGACCGAGCGCGGTCGCTCGCTGCGCAGGGCATCCTCGCGCGGGATGATGGGCGCATGCCGGAACTGGTGTGGCGGGGTGTCGAAGTGGACGGGCTCGAACGGGCCCGGGTGTCGGAGGGCGCGGAGGTGCGCGTCGAGTCGGTGATCGACTCCGCGCGCGGCCGCTACAGCTACGAGCTGCGCTGCGCCGCCGACTGGACCTTCCGCTCCCTGCACCTGGAGGCCCTGGCCGGAGAGCGGGCCCTCGACCTCGAGCGCACCGCCGACGGTCGCTGGCTGATCGACGGAGAGGAGCGCGCGGAGCTCGCCGAGGCGATCGACCTCGACCTCGCGATCACGCCTCTCACGAACACCCTCCCGATCCGACGGCTCGACCTGGCCGTGGGCGACGAGGACGACATCGTGACCGCCTACATCAGCTTCCCCGACCTCGAGATCGTCCCCGACCCGCAGCGCTACACGCGCCTCGACGAGGACGTCTACCTCTACGAGTCGCTCGACTCCGACTTCGAGGCCGAACTCACGGTCGACGCGTCCGGGTTCGTGCTGGAGTACCCGGGCCTGTTCGAGCGGCTGTGATGCAGACCGCCTTCACGATCCCGCTCTGGGCCGACCTGCTCGCCGTCGGCATCGGGAGCCTGCAGGGCGCCCTCTTCGCGGCCGGCTTCCGCGACCGGCGCCTCGACCTCCTCGGCGTGGCGATCATCGGGATCGCCACCGGGTTCGGCGGCGGGCTCCTCCGCGACCTGCTGCTCAACCGCGTGCCGCTCGCGCTCGACTCCAACTGGTACCTGCCCGTCGCGACCGGAGCGGCCCTGCTCGGCATGCTGCTGGAGCGCGTCTTCCACCGGCTCGGCGGCCTCCTGACCGCGCTCGACGCGCTCACGATCGGCCTGTTCGCCGCGATCGGCTCGACCGCGGCCCTCGCGGCCGGGCTGCCCGAGGTGCCGTCGGTGTTCGTCGGCGTGATCGCCGCGGTCGGCGGCTCGATCCTGCGCGACCTGCTGCTCAACGTGCCGATCGCGCTCATGCACGTGGGATCGCTCTACGCGGTCGCGGCGCTCGTCGGCACGATCGTGCTCGTCGCCCTGCGCGCCGTGGGTGTGCCGATCCTGGTCGCGGCGGTGGTGTGCGTCGCGGTGACGTTCGCGGTGCGGCTGCTCGCGGTGCTCTTCAGGTGGAGCCTGCCCGAGCAGCAGTCGCTGCGGCGCGTGCGCTGGATCCGCCGCCGCGGGGACAACACCCCATGACCGACGATCCGCTCGTCGCGCGGCTGCGCGCCGTCGGCTGCGTCTTCGCCGAGGAGGAGGCTGCCGAGATCCGCCGGGTGCTCCGCGATCCGGACGCGATGGAGTCCGTGGTCGCCGCCCGCGCCGCCGGCATGCCGCTCGAGCAGGCCCTCGGCCGCGCGCGCTTCGCCGGCATGGACCTCGAGCTCGCGCCCGGCGTCTTCGTGCCGCGGCGGCGCGCCGAGGCCATCGTCGACGCCGCGGTCGCGGCGCGTCCGCGCGCCCGCCTCGTGGCCGACCTCGGCACCGGCAACGGGGCCATCGCGGCGGCCCTGACCGAGCGGATGCCGCTGGCCGACGTCCACGCGGCCGACCTCGATCCCGCGGCCGTCGCGGTCGCGCGACGCAACGGCGCGCGCGTCGGGTTCGACGTCCACCGCGGCGACTGGTGGGAGGCCCTCCCGCCGTCGCTCCGCGGCCGGATCGAGCTCGCCACCGCCTACCTGCCGCACGTGCCGACGGCCCGGCTCGACCACATCCCGCGCGACTTCCGCGAGCACGAGCCGGAGCTCGCGGTGCACGGGGGTGCGGACGGTCTCGACCCGCTCCGTGCCGTCCTCGCCGGGATGTCGGCGTGGACGGCCCCCGGCGGCGCGTTCGTGACGCTCGTCGCCGAGGAGCAGGTCGAGACCGCCCGGGGTCTCGGGGAGCACCTGACCGTCATCGAGGCCGAGGACGACGCCGTGCTCGTGTTCGCCGACTAGGCGGAGACCAGCTCCTCCTGCTCGGTGCGCACCGCGCGGTTGACCGCCGACACGACCGCCTTGAGCGAGGCCGTCGAGATGTCGCCGTCGATCCCGACGCCCCACAGCCGCTTCTCGCCGACCTGCAGCTCGACGTACGCCGCGGCGAGCGCGTCGCCGCCCTCGGAGAGGGTGTGCTCGACGTAGTCGTAGAGCCTGACCTCGTGGCCCTGCTCGGCCATCACCGCGAGGAAGGCCGCGATCGGTCCGTTGCCCGTCCCGCGTGCCTCCTCGTGCGCGTCGCCGACCCGCATGCGCAGGTCGAGCGTGATCTCGCCGGACATGTCGCTCGCGGTGCGGGTCGACAGCAGCTCGTAGCGGCCCCACTTGTCGTCGGCCGCACGGGCGGGCAGGTACTCGTCCTGGAACACCGTCCAGATCTGCTCGCTCGTGACCTCGCCGCCCTCGGCGTCGGTCTTCTGCTGCACGACCCCGCTGAACTCGATCTGCAGGCGGCGCGGCAGGTCGAGCTTGTGGTCGGCCTTCAACAGGTACGCGACGCCGCCCTTGCCGGACTGCGAGTTGACGCGCACCACCGCCTCGTAGCCGCGGCCCAGATCCTTCGGGTCGACGGGCAGGTAGGGAACGGCCCAGACCATGTCGGCGAGCGGGGTGCCGGTGCGCTTCGACTCGGCCTCCATGGCCTCG
>Ga0247757_10000507_pt1 | contig 31584 bp, 25 predicted proteins | sample UWRJL126311R4_FD_180929 | JGI IMG/M metagenome (GOLD analysis project Ga0247757, IMG submission 180929) | Plant litter microbial communities from Arlington Agricultural Research Station in Wisconsin, United States - UWRJ-L126-311R-4 | ecosystem: Environmental > Terrestrial > Plant litter >... | reverse complement strand
TCTGAAAAAAAAAGAAAAAGAATTAGAAGCCAGTAGAAGGAATGTGAACTGAGACGCGGCGCTGCAATGTCTTTCGAGCCTAAGTTGTCCAGAAGCTCGAACAGAAGCTCGAACGGCAGACGTGCGAACAGGTCTTTGTATCTGTTCTGAACTGTGGCGTTAGAGAAAGCTCCATTTCGCGGGTTGAATCCTGGAGCCGTGCTCGTAGCAAACCGGAACAGATGATGTGTTTTGTGAGAAGTGAAGCGCGTTTGTATATTTCCAAGCAGGATGGGTGGAACGGTAGAGCATAATCTTCAATCCGACTTTCATGCCAGTGATAACTCTCCGCATGCGGTCGATCGCAGCCATGCCGAGGAGGCACAACCTTGGCCGAATTACAGTCCCGCGACGACATGAGACCACTAAGAAAGAAATGACCTTGTCTTTCAAAATCCTTATCATCGTCCAGGGGCTTAAATTGCCAACCTTAGGGCTTGCGCACCAGACATTGGGATATCCGACACCCTCTCATCTCTTAGACAGTGATCTGATGTCCGGAGTAGCCACATTTGTTCAGGCAGCCTGGCCTCGACATTGTACCTGTCTTGATGATAACATCCTAACTTTGCGGTACAACCCCCAGGATGTGATGGATCGAAGGATGGAGGGAAAATGAAAGCCTGTATAAGCCCTCTAGCAGTGGTGTCCTACTTCCGACTTTTTTGGCTTCAGCGAGGGACATGCGTCCGACGTGGCTAAAGCACCCTCGGAAGAGGCACCGGCTAACCGATTCCGAGTGGTGGATATGTACATATACATGTACATGTACGTACAAAGGTGCTCTCGCTGCTCGGTAGCAGGAAGTAGACCGTCGACTGTGAAACGCACAAGCAAGAGCGATGCGCGTCGTAGTATTCGGCGCCTCGGGCGTGCAGGGCTCTCACCAGGTCGAACTCCTCGCACGCCACGGCGAACACCATGTGGTAGCCGTCAGCCGGAACCCCAAGCCGCTCACCGTGACGACGCAACGCGTTGAGACGGCGGCCGTGGACTTCGCCGACAGAGACGCTCTGGTCAAGCTCCTGCAGCCCGGCGACACCATTTTCCTCAACCTGCCGTCGACGTCGTTCAACCCCTCCGGGCCCATTATCGCGGCCGCCAAAGCTATCGGCGAAGCCGCTAAAGATGCCCATGCCCGCTTGATCGTCTTCAACGCGAGCATGCCCGTGCCCGAAGAGCCGCAGGGCATCAAGGCCCAGGACGACCGTCGCGAGATGCGTCGACTGCTCCGCGAGACGGGCATACCCGTCATCAGCATCCAGCCCGTTGTCTACCTCGACAACTTGCTGGAAGGCTGGGCCCTGCCTCCGATCCGCGACCACCACACGGTTGTCTACTGCCACAAGCCCACGCTGCAGGTTTCCTGGATATGCCATTACGATGTAGCACAGCTCATGCTGGCCGCCATGCAGCGCCCCGAGCTAGCAGGGCGCAACTTTGCCGTCGGCGGCCCGGACACGGTTCGTCTGGACCAGCTGGCGGAGAAGCTGTCCAGAGCATGGGGGAGGAAGTTGAATTATACGTGCCAAACCGTGGCTGACTTCTGCGAAAAGATCAGCACGACGATGCAAGGCCGAGGGCTTGAGACGGAAAGAATTGTCAGCCAAATGTTCAAGGCATACACATATTACAATGAAGCTGAAGACGAGCCATTCAAGATTGATATGGGGCCCGTGCTGAAGGACCTACCAGTCCAACTGACGTCGATTGAGGAATGGGGGAAGAGAAGATGTCCTCCAGGCTGGTAGACTAGTGTTCGCCAGCATGATTACCAGCTACCCACGTTTTGACACATCTTTCCACATGGCAAAGTGATTACATGTTTCTAGATTTGAATTGGCTCTGATTCTCTTGATATTCAAACGCTGCCGAAATAACATCCGACGATTCATATCGATCGGTCCTCCCTCCCTACCAGCAGCTTCTTCACCCATTGCTCGAGCGCAACGGCTTTTGTGACTCTTACGTCTTCTCTCTCCTTGTAATACTGGAGCACAGGAAGACATCTCTCATCCCGATTCCTTGCCATGGCTTTGATCAGCGTCTCCAACACTCCACGCCCTGGCAGGTGACCCTCCACTTTCGATTCCTCGTAGTATAATAAGGCGTCTTCCAGATCGCCTGCACTTACACAAACGCTGATCAATCGATCGTATGTGACTCGATCGGGTTGGACACCAAGCTGGATCATCTCCTCAGTAAAATACATGGCGAGGTCCTTGCGACCCTCCTTCTGGCAAGCCCAAAAGAGGATGTTGTAAGTAGCCGTGGTGGGCCCAGCTTTGCTTACAGTATTAAGCGCTTTGTACATCTCGATGGCGTCTGCGAACCGGTTTTGCTTGAGGGCCGCGCGCAGACAAACATTCACCGCCGCCGTTGGCACGTTTTTGCTGCTGCTTTCCAGTATCTGGAGGCGAGCAAAGGCTTCAGTGGGGCGGGATTCCTGTTTGGTGAGGTACTTTAGGAGTGGGTGGAGTGTGTCTTCATCAACCTGAAGATTAGCATCCTGCATGATGATGACGATGGACAGTGCGGCATGGAGATCTTTGGCCGCAAGGTAGCATTCGATCAAGGCTTCATAGTGGTATTGCTTGAAAACGGTATCTCGCTCGGATAGAAGGCGGAATACATCGGTGGCGAGCTTGACGTCGCCGCTGCGGGCGGTAGCCGAAAGAATCTGAAGACATGTCCCGGTCGGGGGGTTGATATACCCTGGAATGATTTGCGCGTTCCATATCATGCTGGCGGCCTCTGACATGTACTTTTTGGCAGCAGCGTCCAGTAGTCGTAGCCAGAGAGTACTCGACATTCGCATGTTGTGGTCGGCAAGACTCTGCCTTATGCTCAGCACGTGGAAGGCCTCCTCGACTTCGTCAAACTCCAACAAAATCCAGAGCGTCTTGTCCCACAGCCAGTCCTCGACCTTGATCCGCTTCTCGATCATTTCCTCCAGCTTTCCAAGCGCCTGCTCGAAGCTCCGTTCTCGCAATAATCCGGCCACCACAAAATTGTGACCTCGATCCGATAACGGGAACCAGCGTGTTTTCATGTACTCCAAAATGTCGGTCCGTAGCAGGTAGTCGGGATGCACGGAGAGGGCCTCGAGTGCACACTCTGCTGCTCTGCCGTCCAGCTCTATCCCGGCAGCATCCATGTCTTCGAGTACTCGGCGAAGCTTTCCGGCGGTGCCTTCTTCGCTGTTCACATAGCTGTGCAGCAGAGCCGTGTACATCCTCAAGTTTGGCCTTTCTCTTCTGTCCTTGATCAAGATCTTGATTATGTCCATGACGTCCTCATGTTTCCCCGCTGCGCCTTCGCCGCGCAGTCGTTCGTACAGCTCGGGCGTAGGCCGATGGACGAGGGCGACGGTGGTCTTTTGGTTGCGGCGGGAGATGATGGAGCGCGTGTTCTGGGGCTGATCCTGGGGAGACTGAAAGTAGCCATACGTGGATGTGAAGGGGTTCTCGGTGGCAGGCGCAGCAGCAGTGCTGTACCTGCCTGGACGAGGCTGCTTCGGGGCGGCATGGAAGCTGTGGCGGGCTGGCACGGGTGCTTGCTGGTATCTGGGGCAGAGACATCGCCATAGCGCATCGTTCACAAAGGGCCGCGGTGGCATCGAGGCGCCAATGGGTGGTTGCCGTCGTGGACCTCTGTCGACCTCCTGCCGATGCAACTTTCAGCGGCCAGCGTTCGCCGCGGGTTGCTGGAGCTCAAGCTCGGCTGCCTAACCGGCTTGGGTCGCGCCGCGCATCTCCAGCCGCTTCGCAGTGCACATGTTCACAATAACTTGTCGCCAACCCGGCTGCAGTCGCCTGTGCATAATGGAACACACGGCAGGTGAACAGGAAGAGTCTCTATATGTGGTCCACTCGACCCCACGCGCCGGCCCGCATGTCCCAAGTTTGTACATATATACCCCAATGGCACAACATCATCGAGCCTCGCTTTCTGGCTCTGTCGAGACATTATCAACTACATACTGCTCGAACGAGACGGCAATTTCCCGCCCAAGCCCTCAAGTGCGTCATGATAAAAAATAATAATATGGAGACCCTTATGAATGCAAAATGGTACAGGAAGATAGCCTCACCCTCTCGATGGCGCTTGCAGGTACTCAAGAATCTGGTCTCCGAGTTAGTGGCCATTCGAGACAACCGCGCATTCGTCACTTACCCCTGAAGGAAGTAGGTCATAGCTGACCAAGTGCTTTCCCAATATCCGGACAACTTCAACCTGCTCGTCGGGCGTGAGGCCGGTGATGGCAGCCTCGAGAACACTGCCGACGCTTGCCTTGTTCACCGCGATGAAGCTTGAGTAGTAGAAGAACGTGATTGTGCCCATGATGAACTGACAGTCCATGCGATCCGTCATACCTCCATGGCCCGGAATGCTGTCGCCAAAGTCTTTGATCTTGAAGGTGCGCTTCAGTCCCGAGGCAAAGAAGCCACCGAATGGTGCAATCCAGGAGGCAAACGTGGCAAGCACAAGGACGTGCAACTGGATGGGCTTGATGGTGTAAGTGTGGGGGATCGGTAGCCCAGGGGGGATGAAGGGAACGGCGTATAGCTTGGGCACAAACACGGGGTTAGGGGTGCATTCTAGGCCAGTCAAGAAGTTGGCTCCGAGATCCTATTACGGTCAGCTGCATCTACGACAGAGGCAGTCGTGCCTTACGTTGACTGGGCAGACAAAGTACTTGGAGTTCGACATGATGTAGCTGAGTCCAACACCCCACAGGAGGGTGAAGAACCAGGCCCCCAGAAAGCCTTCCCACGTCTTCTTGGGCGAGATCTTGATTAGCGGCGTTCTTCCAAAGGTGATGCCGCACAGGTAAGCAAAAATGTCGTTGGTCACCACAAGCGCCACGGGTAGGAAGAACCAGATAAAGCCCTCAAAAATGTTATTGATAACAAAATGCGCCTGTCCCACGATGAGGAACAGGGCCATGTGTGTCCAAGCGAACTGGCTGAACTGGAACTTGTAGTGACCCTTCTGCAGCGAAGACACGAAGAAGATGAAGCCTAGAAGAGTCAAACGGCGCGCAAGACGGGAAGGCAATGGGAAGGCAGGACGCACCTATGATGTACAGCATGAAGGAGATGAACCTGTGGTGGGTGGCGAGGGGGAGGAGGACGCGATCGACGAGCAGTATGCGCTTGAAGTAGTAGATGACGCTTTCGCCGTAAAGAAAGTACATGGTAGTACCAAGGAAGTACCAGTTGAGCGACTTGGTGAAGCGCAGGCTGCGGGCCCTGCTGGGCACGTTGGAGATGGTGATGACCTCTTTGAAGGAGATGATTTGGACGGCGGTGACGACGATAATAATGTAGATGTGACCGGCAAAGAGAGCTAAGAAGAAGCCGGCGAGCATGACGAAGGTCCATATGGTGCGTGTGTACAGATTTTGCATCTTCTTTTGGTGGTCAGTCTGCGGCGGGGGGGCTGTCTCGTCCGATTTGCTGGTGGCAGAGCCGTTTCTCGTGGGACTGCCGGGGTCGGAGGCGGCATTTTCGCTGACATCAGACAAGCTCATCGACGAGCGACGGGCCTTGCCATTGCTGACCCGGTGCTGGAACTTGACATCTTTGCGCGGCCGCGCCATGGTGCGGGTGAGAGTGGAGCGCGTGCCTGGCGCTGGGCTGGCCGAGGACGGTAGGGAAACGGGGCAGGGAGGCGAGCAGAGGGCGGCTGGCGGCGAGGCTCTGGGTGCAGAGACTGGGGGCTGGCCGGCGGTGGGGAGGAGAAGGAAGAGGATGTGGGTGCGGTGGTCGTGGGTGCGGTGGTCGAGGGTTGGCAGCGGTGATGCAATCAAGCAGCCTGCGGCAGGGCTTTTAGTTCGTGGTGCTTGGGCCCAAACGGGTCTCGTCCAGTCTGCCCTGCCACCTCCAACCACAACACCCCATCGGCCAGCAAGGCATGGCTGCCCGCCATGGGCGACGATGACGACGACGATGACTTCGGCTTCGACGACCACGAGCTCGACGACCTGCCCGCCCAGACGCTGGACCAGCTGGAGACCACCGCCATCGCCGCCACCCAGCGCGGGCCGTCCGCCAGCACCCAGGTCGACGTCGCCGCCCTCCTCGCGCGCATCAAGACCCTCGAGCAGGAGAAGCACCGTCTGAGCACGTCGCTCGAGAGCGCGGCCGCCGAAGCCACCAGGAAAGCCGGCGAGGTCGACAACCTCAGGCGCCGCGCCGACCAGACGAGCCGCGCCACGGAGCTGCGCATCCAGCACCAGCAGCGCGAGCACGGCGAGACGACCGCCAAATTTGCCGCCGAGCGCGATGCTCTCCTCCGCCAGCTCGAGCAGACCAAGACGAGCATTGCCTTTGACGAGCACGACCGCCATGACGAGCAGATGCGCAGGCCGCGCCGGACGGTGCCCACGAGACCCAAGCTGCCAGCCCCAGCCCTGGCCCCGCCAACGCGCAGTCCTGCCGGCACACCCAGGAAGACGCACAAGACCCTCCCGCCGGGCGATGGCTTCGACGACGATGACATTATCACACTGTCGCCGAGCAAGCGCCGCGACGGCAAGAAGGCTGCCACCCCAAAGCAGCCCGGCAAGAGGAAGCGCCAGGTCGCCCATGACAGCCCGGTGCCCACGCTCCAGCTCAGCGAACCGCGGGACAAGGGGAAGGCTTCTGTGCCAGAGGCCACACTTGCAAAGTCGACGCCCCACCTACATCTCCTGAGGGCTCTCTGGAAAGACGACCGTCGCTTTGCGTTGCTCCACCGCTTGCTCTCGCACCGCTGCTCCAATGGCTCCGATCGGATCCTTGAAGCACTCGCCCAGCATGCCTTTCCTTCACAGCCCCAGAAGAGGCTATCTTCCATCGTCTACGATGCCTTTGCGACCACTGCCCCGTCCGACGTCCACGAGCTCGCCCTTTGCATCTGCCGCATCTTCTCCGATGTCTGGGAACGCTGTTTGCGCGAAAGGCATTACGCGCCAATGTATCTGAGCATTGATGCTCTGCTTTATACCTTGGCCTGCGAACCAGCCAAAACAGCAGTCCAGGTCATTGAGCGTATTTTGCCTCTCGTTGTCGAGTCCGTAAAAGTTGTGGCGGTTCCCGTATACGAAGCACGCAACCGGAATGAGAAGAAGACTTTTTTCCTATTCACGCCTGGGTACCAGAGCATGGTGTCTGAGATTGATGTGCAAACCTGTCTCGAGCTACTCTACCTTTTAGCCACCAGTTGTGTCTCCGAACCCACAGATAATACCTTGTCCCTTTTCTGGCGCAATATGCCGCTCGATTTTGTCCTCTTGCTTCTGTTGAAAGAGCAACCTGTCTCTAGTATGATCGCCATCTTACGGGTACTCTCCACATCTGCACTTTCCAACTCGCTTGGACCCATTGTCTCCGATGAGCTCGAGAAGCAGGTAGACAGCGAGAGCAGCCTTATATCACGGTTGACGAACCTTTTTTCTGAAACCATTGCTCCTATCCCTAATCCGCGAGGTTCGTCGCCAGAGGCGCTATCTGAAGCTCGCATATGGCAGGTGCGTCTCAAAATCCTGGATGTCCTTACACATTTCTCTGTTCTAGAATACGGTTCTGCAGCTCTGGTGCAGCACAGCCTTTGCATAGGACGCCTTATCAAATACTTGAACTACTGTGTAGCATCTCTATACACACAGCCACTGTCTCCAACCCAAGATTATAAGGTTGCAAGTATCAATGCTGCCATGAAGCTCCTCAGCCATCTTGCAACCAGCACCCCTGGCTTCAGCATTAAGAGCAAACTCAACGAGACGCTCGGGGGGCTGCATGCATACTACGTCGCACTCACACGGCTAGCTTTTTCAGATGGCTTGGTCCTAGAGGCTGGTATTGAGCAGGAAGTGGTAGATATGGCACATGATATCTTGGACGACGGTCTTAGCCCTGAGGAAGGAGATGCACTGGCCGAGGTTTTCCCCAGTGGGAGTACCGTCTAGGATCTAAAGATTGCACTGTATACGCATTGGTATGATCAGGAGATGATGCATTGAGCGGCCTTTCTACATACATATATATATACTATCTCCGCAGAGGTGGGCCAGTTTGGCCCTTGCGCAGTATTACGAGGATCGAAAAGACGACTACCACTGCAGGGCGCTTATGACCTTTTATTCTATTCGCCATCTCCATTCAAAAATGCCTCGTGAGGGTCCATGATATTTTTTATTTAATTCCTGAATTCTATCTACTGCGCATTCACTTTCCATCCTTGATCTTGGCGCTTTCCGAAGTTGATATAGCAACCGGCGTTTTATTGAATTTCTCTCGGAAACCTCTTGAGCTCTGAAACACGTTCCTTGGTTGGGAAGCCTTCAGGAGGTTCACGTCCCTCTTATGGAGTAATGGCGAGGAACTCAGCTTGGTCAGAGACGTCGAATATCTTGACAGAAGGTGTTAAGCGGAAAGCGGAACACATGAGCAACAGCTTGATAGAGAGTGTCAAAATGATCTGTAAGGTCTCCTTCAATCAGATTGTCCCCCGCTGTCAGCATCTTTTCCCAGGGGTGAAGACGACAGACAACATAGCATCTTTGGTTGTTTCCCTAAGCCTAAGGACTGGTAATCACCCAATGGCTCGATAGGAAGCTGGGGTACTCGCGTCAAAGTCTCGCCACTCGTATCTTAGATAGGTGTCACGCTTCCAGGCGGCTTATCAGGGTCTTCTTCGAGTCGATGGTGTGTGTAGCCACGCTGGTCATACTTATCGGAGTGGAGGAACTGCGTGCGATACTCAGCTCGCTCAGTGGCGTGAGCATTTCCGTTCTACTCTCTGAGACCGCGGGATTTCGCCATAAGGTCAGGTGCAGCAAGTTTGTAAGTGTTGGGTATGAGAAAGAGAGAGATATCCTTTACTGCATCTAACGTATCTCTGTATGGTTTTCATTAGAACAAGTTTAAATCCTGAAATTACAATTATTCTTAAAAAGCACAGTGTTCGTTGAAAACATCGACTTGGCATACAATGCCTTTTAAGACTCCACATATCCCATTAATGGACTCAATGGGCGGAAAAATCCACAAGCTTCTTTGGGAATGTTCTTCAAGCTCTCTCAAAGCTCTAAAACTATGGCTACACAACATGTTGTATTAATATACTCGCTTACCAGACTGGTGTCAGAGTTGACAAGAGCGACATATTCGACGGACTCTGTATACACTAGCAGGACCGAACTTGGAGAACCTCGAATCGATTGTTCATCTTGTGTAAACACGTGTGTATGATTACTCATGTGCATGTCTTCTCAGCCGTAAATCGCATCCGAAGAGCTCTTCATCTCCAGGTATAGGTACACGTGATCTCCCATCAGCCTCCGTAGGTGCGGTCCCGTTCGTCCTTCGCTTAATGTCACTTGTTTAGTGGTGATTGAATTTTAAGGTTCCCTGTCATTGATTTGCTCGCTGAGGAAAACACTCATGGGTATCTGCCCTCCTCGCTTTCATCGTCGCGATAGGTCTCCTACATACGATTTGACTTGAACACCATGCACAGCGTCACCTTCTCGCAATGACCAACCCCACATCCCACAGGGGAGTAGTTCCCCGCGTTTCTAAATTTCGTAAGGCCCATCATGGCGGGTTTGTTCAGATGGGTAATATGTGAGTCCATGCATTTAGCCAGGCTAGTGTACTCGCTAATATCATGTCACAAACAAATTCCAAGGCAGTCTACCTGGGATTGGCGCTCTAATTCGGACTCACCACTGCCCCATATCTCCGCTGCAACTTTACTCATCCAAATCATTTATCTGGATGTTTTGTATCAAGACCTAGCCACTCGGCAGATTGAATTCGGCTCTTCCTTATATTGCCCAGCCACGAATGCCGACTTCCTACAAGATGGCAATCGAAATTCAAAGTATAAAAGCGTAATATTTTTGGGACACAACCGCGACTCACAAGATTCGTTTTGAGACTGAACCCCTCTTCATCAAGATGGTCTCCTTCAAATACCTTTCCCTCACTGTCTTGGCGACAGCCGCCACGGCCCAAAATGCCACCCTGCGCTATATGCCTTTTGGCGACTCCATTACCGAGATCATCTGCTGGCGCGCTCTCCTATGGGAAAAATTGCAAACGACTGAGTGGGCCAAAGTCGACTTCGTGGGCTCCGGCAAAACTGAAAACAACTGTAAAGACACGAAATACGACCGCGACAACGAAGGCCACTCAGGGTTCCTGGCAATCGATATCGCGAACAAGAACCAGCTCGATGGCTGGCTGAAGACGAACCCTGCAGACGTGATTACTATGCACTTAGGGACCAATGACATTGTGCAACAGAACAAGGCAGTGGCGGATATTTTAGCAGCATTTACGAAGCTGGTAGGAACTATGCGGACACATAATCCAAAGACGAAGATTGTGGTAGGTTTCCTTGTTGCAATTATGTTTTTTCCATCTGTCTATTGCGACAAGGCTAAGCATGCTACTATAGGTCGCTCAAATCATTCCCATCGGCATCGGGAGCTACAATACCAAGATCCAGCAGCTCAACGCACAGATTCCCACTTGGGCTGCCGGGCTCAATAAAACCGAATCACCTATCTGGGTGGTAGATCAGTACACGGGATTCGCTACTAGTGACCTAAGAGATGGTGTACACCCTAATGCAAGCGGAGACCAGAAAATGTTGAATGTTTGGTATCCAGCACTATTAACAGCTTTTGCCGCTGCAAAAGCTGAGAAAGCGGGCACAACAGAGATGAAATTTGTGGCATAAGTGAGAGTATACAAGGTCCAAAGATATTGGAATTCAAGAAATATTACAGCCAAGTTCATTACCAGGGAATGTGCTTGACTTAATTGTATTGTCGAAACGAAAAAAAAGTACCCAAACACACAACCGACGCATCATTATATCCTCCGGTGCGATAAACCGGGTCCCTCAATCATTGCCCAGTCGCATTGTACTTAGATTGTTCGATCTCACCTGCTGAATGTGATCAATAGCCTCCAACAAGTGTGGGACAAACTTCTGAGGATTCTCCGTAGCTGGAAAATGACCAAGCTCTGGCATTGTCTTGTGTTTGGCGCCGGATATTTTATCGGCTGTCTTCTGTGACATTTCAGGAGTATTTGACCAGTCATATTCGCCCGTGAGCATGTAAACGGGGCAAGCGTTGGTGTCGATACTGGAGACGCGTGAGCGGCCATCCCAGCCACCAAAATAGAAGTTAAGGTCGCCATGGAAGATCTGTGATTTAGAGTTTAGTTCAAGAAGGTGGGAGGATTAGGTAAGAGCATACACCATACGCTTGAGCGCTGTAAAGATGCCATATGAGTTGCTTGTTCACTAGTGGTGCTGTGGGCGACATCATCTGCACTTGGTTAGTGTGTCCGTGGCACCAAGACGGGTGGTACGTACTCCATATACCAATTCCGGGTTGAAGAGGGATTGATTAACATAAGGCGACTGGTCATGCCACAGTCGCTCCATGTTAAGGTGCTCTGACCCCTGTAATGGAATCGTACCTGCAGCTCCGACTTCCTTGTATCGGATGGCGACAGCCAGACACACCTGACCAGCCATGCTCGCACCACAGATGATTGGTCTCCGCAGACCTAAAGCTTTCACAAAAGCCGCAATTATACCAACGTACGCGTCTTCTGTATTTGTATGAGCACCGGGAGGGCATTGTTGAGATGGAAAACTCCTTCCATGACCTGGTAGATCAAAGCAATACATGGTACATTTTGCGCGCATTCGAGAATCATTCATAACGCCATGGTACTGCCGTCCATCGCTGCCAGCGGTGTGTAGGAAGACAATAGGCTGCTTGCCATCTCCCGAGTACTCATAGAAGACCTTGCATCGACCCCACACCGGAGCCTCGAGAAAGAGGTACCGGCCTGTCAAGTAGTCTTTGCCAAGTTCTGGCTGCGTGTCTTCCTTCAATGGTCCGCAATGTGCGTCGTGGGCAAGTTCGAGAACACGTCTCCAGACATGGGCCCAGTGTGCGAAAGCATTTTGGTCACCCTGAATTTCAATACCTTCCTGCTTGATGTTCATGCCAAACATACCCCAGTAGCTTTGGTATGGCGCGACGGGTACTTCCTTGAAAAATTGCCCCCATTGCTCTGGGAGAGCGGAGAGTACAAAAAGAGCATCCTTTGTAGACCCTGTACTAGCCTTGGCAGAGCCATTGGTGACAGTGATGAGGAGTCCATTATCGGAGCCACTTGACTTGATCCCAAAGGTCACAGGTTTGTCAATTGCATTTGAGGTTGTGAAAGCACGAAGCTGATCATCTGACTGAAGAAGCTGTGTGAGCTTGTCGAGGCTACCTTTGAGCGCGGCAGGAAAATCGGACCAACTATCCATGGTGAGACTAGATACTTGGAGGTTTCAAAGACAGGGAAAGGGGCGGGTGAGTGCATGCAGGGCATCCGTCCATGGTACTTATGTATGTACGAGTCCCGAAAGCCATAGGGCTATGAGGTCAGGCGGGGTAGACTGCGGTTTTCTGGTGCGGGGTGCATGCACGTGGGACCATGGTCGCAATGAGAGGCCCCATCGCTCCGAAAGCCCTTTGTTGGCGTGCTGGCAATTGTGCTGCTTGGCGACCCGACGGTCCACCCGGTAATGGTGAGGGTGGAACACGACGCTGCCAACTACAGGGACGGATTTGTCGGCTTCTGGCTAGTTCGAAAGCGGCATCGTGCTGAGCATCCCTCAGAGGGTAGTACCGCTGTACCAGTCGTTCTATCACGATGCCAGACAGCCTCTTTTTGGTGCGAGGCATGTAGGGAACTCAAGAGAAAGACGTACACAATGTGTCCCAACCTATTACCCAGGTCAGCTCACTATTCCTATAACTTGTATGGTGATATGACTGGCAGAATGGTTTTCGGAAAGGCCTCTTATGGAATTCTAGAGAGCCCCTGAATAAATAGTTGATGCAAAAATACCACAAACATGTCCATGATATTGCAGATAGTTCTACAAAGAATAGCATGGACACTTTCTCAAGCACCTGCGGCATCGTTCACCTCGCCATTTTCTGGCTGTGACAACAATGACAACAGGTTGAAGTCCTGCACACCATATTTGCCGTCATCACATTAATGGATAGAATCCCCCTTTTAAGCGTCACATCCGCCAACGGAAGCGCCCACCCGACGGATAGTTCCACATCCTTCAGTTCACAAGCGGACCAAAGCTAAAGGAGCGGTATCTCTCTCCAAATTCGACATCCATTCCCGTTATAAAAGGGCATGCATGACCCGCTTTACCATTTGACAACACACAAGGTGCCAAATACATCATTCCCAACATCATTTCCAAGATTCATCATGCGACCCTCTCTCTTCATCTCTCTTCTTCCATTATCTAGCGCCGTGTCCATACTCGAACGCAGCGACCCTTCCTCCATCCCCTCAGTCTGTGCTTCTCATTACACTCACCGGTGCTGCATCGGTCTGCTTCCCGGCCCTTTTTCTTGCGCCGTCGACTTTGCTACATCCTCCATTAGCGCATGCGCCGGTAACCCCGAAGTCTCCTTCGTGTGTTGCCTAGGCGGCAATCCGGTATGCCTGTCTTCCGACCACCAGAACTGTTTGTGCACGACTAACGAATGCTGGTACAGGATGATGGAGACTTTGGCTGCGTGCCGGCGAGTGTGATGGATTCTAAGCCCAAGGCAGGCTTCCACGGGTACGGATATGGGAAGATGGAAACGTGGGCTTGGCCAGAGGGTACTGAGGGGGTGATTGCTATGAGCGACGGTAGGACGTGGAATTGGGTCTGACGAACGAGGCCATCGAAAGCATTACGGATAACTGCGTAACCAATTCATTTTCATCACCCTCCCACAGTATTCGAGGCCTGGATAGATTCGTAACAAAAGTTCAATGTACTTTGGCACTGTCAAGTAGTCTGACGTAGGCTGGAGCGATGCAACAGGAAAGTGAGTGGATCACGATCATGGAGCGTGACAGCACTACGTTAACAAGAAACAAGTTAAAAGTTTTAGCTTCTGCACTGGCTCTACTATCCCCGCACCATATTATACCATGTCTCCATCTCACTGTAATTACTAGACGGGTGGGAACAGCGCCATCGTCCTAATTGTATGATACCACGTCTATCATCCCCCTCGTATCACGAGCGCGCATTGTGCAAGTCGCCTCCCATATTTTCATCCCGAATCACATTAAGGAAATGGTATCCCAGCCAGCCTAGCCCCGCGCTCAAAATGCATCCATCATAGTAGAGTAGCAACTAGAACGTCTCCTCTTCCTCGCCGGCCTCACCCTCCTGAGGGATCTCGAAGCCTTCCTCAGTCGAGTACAGTATGTTCTGAATTTGCTTGAGCAAACCATCGTCCTTTTCGAGATCAGGTTCTGCTTCCATAGCTTGCTGAATCAACAACTCGATGTCGCGAAGCTTGCTGAAATAAAAGTCACGCTCGCGCTCGAGACCAGCAACAGTTTCCTTGAGCACGTTGTTCTCCTCACGAAGCGCAGCAGTCGCAGCACCACCACCACCAGCAGCACCGCCCCCAAGAGGGGTTCGGGTTCGGGGTGCAGCGGAATTGCTGGCGGCAGGGGCTCTTCGTGCGGAGCTGGCGGCTGCGCGAGGAGCAGGTGCACCGGCAGTGGCGAGCCCACCCTGTCCCTTGCGGCGCGCAAGTGGGTCATAATCGTGACCGGGAAAGTACTGATCCCAGTATCGTTTCGTGAACTGGAGGAACTCGAGGTTATCCTGCATCTTGCACTTCACCAGCGACTCCACAGGAATGGGCTTGTCAACGTTGTGTTTGGCGAACGTGTCTAGCATTATTGTTAGTGATGAGTGGCCAGGTATAAAATCCGAACGAGGCCGGTGAGTGACGTACTCTGCAATACCTTGAAGTTCTGAAGGTATGCGTATTCGGTGTTGGCATTGAACTTGACTCGCGACATGGGCACATCGTCTATACAGAATGATAAATTAGCTAGTCATATACAAACACTGGTGTAGGGATTTACTCACAGAATATGCTGTCAAAGACCTGACAGAGCGCCGCTCTGTTCAAGGCATCAGTAAGTGTTTGAGTACAACCTCAGACACTGGCGACGTACCCGGTACCGCATTGTTCCACCTTGGTGATATTGAGCTGGAGAAGGTTGTTTAACCAAGCAACGAGTTCTTGCCTGAAAGAAAGAGCAGTATCAGCGGCGTGTCCAGAGCAGTGCGAAAAGTTACTGCAGCCAAGGGAGCCTGTGGCGGGCATCGCACCTTGACTCTCCCATGTTGGGCAGATATTCTCAGCGTAGGCGCAGTATGAATAAGTTTCTTTTAGATCTAGACTGGTCAAGAGGTAACGGCACGATGTGCAGGACGGCGGAGAAGAGGGCGATGTTGAAATGTGGGTTGTTTTGTTGACTGCCTGGGCCACGGGCCAAAATCGCCTGGGAGATGAACAGTTGCCCCTCGTTGTTGCCAAGGCACGCTAACCCAAACACGACGTGAAATATGAAGCACCGTTACAATCGCAAGGAAAAGGTCCAGGATCACGTTTTGGGATCACGATGGCTTGGCAACAGGTAGGAAAATATGACTATTTACAGCACGCCTTGATTGCCTTCGTTCAGCCCAGCTTCTACTACTTAGCTGGTGCATAGTGTCCATGGTCAGGGTGCCCATCAACAGCCTGCACTTCCGATCCAGCTCTGGGACTATCCGGATACTTAGGAGCTGGTGCCTTGCCCCTCCTCATCTCACCAAAAATCGAAGCCCCTACCCAAGCTACCCACACGATGCCTGCAATCACGCTGTATGCAATCATACCCGACCTTGAGCTCCAGTTCATTTTGTCGGCAAGCTGGAATCCTAGGCCGCCATTGATAATTCCAAGCGTGATGGAAATGCGGCCATTCCACAAGTGAAGGTGTGACCACAAAGTGCGGCGCTGATACTTCGTGTAGGATGAGTGGTGAAACACACCCAAGAATGGCTGAAAGAAAAGCATGACAAAGACAACGATACCGATAATGGGATGTTCCTCCTTGAGCTAAAAAGATATCAGTTCACCAGCCTGAGTCTGCGACCATATGGAATACGTACCAAGTCGAAGTGGTTTGCAATGTAAACGCCAAGACCGAAAGCCGCGATGAACACCAAGTATGCGAATATCTGGAACGCACCATGGATCCATGCAATGCCACGGAAGGAGGCAAGGCGGATAGCGATGGCGCCGAATGGGAAGAAGATGACGAAAGCGAGCGCAGCGAGTACTCCGTGAGCAACCAGCATCTTCTTCACATTCTTTGTGTTGTTACTGCTACCGATCGGAGTGAGATCTGTATTCGAGTTGCCTGTCTCATCGCAATAATTGATAGATTGGCGCTCTAGATGCTGTTAATAAACGCCTCGTTCAATAACATAGGACTGCGCCTACTGTCTATATCCTCTACCCCCGCTGTGGGCCGAGCAGTCGGCCAATCCGAGCCCTGCGTTGGGCGGCCATATCGGGTGTGACCGTCATCGCCGCCGTGATGTGTCGTAGTTGAACTAGATCCACTGGATGCGCTAGATGCGCCTCCCGCACCCGCGCCACTTGTTGCAGAATTACCAGTCGTGGCCGATGCAGGCCGGGGTACACAGCTAGTAACAGATCCGCTCGGCTTCACAGTACCGGATCCAGATCCAGATCCAGATCCAGAGGGCGAAGCGCTGGCAAGGAAAGGGTTGACACTATTCCCACCCTTGGCACTGGCATATGTCCACTGGAAGGTATTATGCTCGTCGTGCTCATTGATGGATGCGGATTGAGAAGTAGTGTCCAGCGCGCTCCCAGGCTTGCTGGCATAGATCCAATTTCCATTCGAGCCTGAAAAGCTGGCGGAGCCTCCTGACCAGCTATTGCAGCTCGAGCCTATGCGACAGTAAGCTCATGACCAGATTTGCAATGGTAGAGCGAGCGACTTACAGCGCACGTTGGCGATCATCTTCCCATTGGACACGCCAGATCCTTCGAGCAAAGTCACTTGAGCGTCACTGTTGAACTGCGGTTCCTGATGTCCTTGGCCTAGACGAGGAGAGAGTGTCACGTTCCCGTTTCCGCTTGCATAGACGACAAAGATGTTGGAGCCCGACATGCTGCTGCCCTGGCCGAGGGCCACCCAGCTATAGGAGGTGGGGGCAGACAGCTGGAAGAAAATGTCGCCATTGCCAGACGATGCGGTGTTTTGGGGGATGTTCAGCTTGAAGCAGACGCCGGATGCGGGGCAGACGCTAGACACCTGAGCCGCGGTGCGCGTGGCTGCCATTGGTCAATTTCAGGCTCGAGTCGGTGGAGCACAGCGAAGGTACACATACCCAGGGCCAGCAAGCCGGCAGCGCGAAACGATCTTCCACGGCCTCCTACCATATCGCGAAAATGCGTGGAGAGAGAGAGAGAGAGAGAGAGTGTGTGTGTGTGTGTGTGTGTGTGTGTGAGTGAGACGTGCCCTGCGCACCAGAACAACAGCTGGAGGACAAAGAGACGAAAGGGGGCTTGCCAAGGGGGTTAAAAATAATACGGGGCCTGGCAAATAAGCGGAGGAGAAGCGCGCACGATACAGGCTGGCGTTGATGTCGCGGAGGCAGAATTGGAAATGTTCAATTTGGGGGTTAGATGCTCTGTCTATTTAATCTTAGCAGATGCGACTGATGATGGCCCCTCTCCGCCCCGGGATGCTGGTCTTGGTCTTACAAGTACACGGTGCGAATGCGTCCGAGCGACAAGGCCGGGGTGCATCTACTGGTGCTGGCTATTGCGTGTGCATGGATGGCAGAGCACTCTACGTGTGGCTCAGTTTGCCCAGTTGCTCTGCCGTGTTTGGAGTCCCTTGGCTGTATGCAGCACATGGCGGGGAGCCGTCGGAGTGGGCATCGCTCGAGCTTGACGCGTCATGGGCTCCCGTGGGCTGCAGAAACACCATGTGGCAGCCTATCGCGAGGGCATCCGCTTATCGTCTGACGGCCTGGGACCAGTCGTCGCTGGCGGTGGAGGCTGAGCAGCGCGACGCAATCTGCAACAAGAAAAGGACGGCCCGATGCAGATGCTTTCGACTGCCGATTCCGGGGTCGACTACGCAGCGAGCGATCTGCGCCGTAGGGCCGGGAACTCGCCGTCGATCAGCTATCTCTTTCTGTATCCATACACCTCCGACCTCACGTTCTCGACCGGACATTTTGGATAGCGGGTGTTGGCTGCCAGCTGAGTAGACGCTCGGCTGATTGGCCGCCGGCAGGCTGGGGGCCACTGACTTCCATCTGTGTCCACCGCTCTGTGGACTGGCCTCGACTAGAAATGGGTCCCGCTGGGACACGCGTGTCGAGAACATACGGTTGTGTTGTTGGCCTTGGCTGAGCCCATCCGTCTGCACAGTACGCTGCACCGAAGCCCCATGCTGTCGCCATCTCTGCCTACCATCAGCCCAGGCCGCGCCCTGTTCAGCAACATGTATGCTTCTTCTGCCTTCTCGGTTGATGATCGCTCGTGAGCCTCCCATGTACGAGGACCATACACGCCCAAACTGCCGAAAGCCTGAAAAACAAACATATGATACGAGAAAAGCGGACAATGGCATCGCCATCATCCGTAATACGTCCTCACGAACACCATGTACCTCCAGCCCCAGCTCTCATTGGACCCACGTCTGCTGCACCACTGACTTCCTAATCGAGCACCAGCCGACCCCATGCGCTCCCTACCCAACGCCTAGGGCTCGCCAAATCTTACCTTGCGCAGGCGTACCTTGCTTGCCTTGCCTTGCCTTGCCTTGCCTTGTTTTGCCTTGCTTTCAAAGACAGTCGTAATAAGTTACTAGTTATCAAGTAGAACCCCGCTTACACAGCCCCAGCCCCCAGCACCTCGCAGAACACAAGCCGCGGGCTGTGAAAGCTTGTGCATCCGCGACCTACGACGGCCGAATGTTCCGTTGACTGCCCACGGTGCCCCTAATCCTAGTAGGATAGGACGAACGGCCCGCCAAGACGCCGAAATTTGAACGTTGAAATGACAACACAAGGACACTGCTATACTAGCCCACCTTGTCATCGCATTCGGCAAGGCGCGGCTGTGGAATCTACGTGGTCCCCAGAGGTTGCACAAGACAAGGACCGAAGGATGATCGGAGTTGTACGGGGAGAGAGACGCTGACGAATATCGAGAACATGGCTGCTTACGCCGGGGGAAAGCAGTGAGTAGGAAGGAATACTCAACAATTAGGAGGCCAGATAAAGCAAAGGATACAAAGACAAAAAGACAAATGGACCAAGTTGGCCATTTCCGTATGCAAATTCACCAAGCTCCCTAGCTACCGCCGCCTCCACATCCGCCTCCACCGCCTCCACCACAACCTCCTCCTCCGCCGCCTCCACAGCTTCCACAACCCCCTCCTGCACTTCCATGTCCACCACAGCTCGCACTGCATCCAGGCGTTCCACTTCCGCCAGAGCAGTTCCCTGCACTTGCACTATCACAGCAAGTTCCAGCTGCACAACCCCCTCCCCCACCCGCGTGTGCATGCTCACAGCCCGGATCTGCATAATAGGGCATATAGACTGGATAGTACATTGGATACCCATAAGCCCCATATACATATGCGTCGTTCTCTCTCGAAGGGGCTTCTTCCTCTTTCTTCTTCTTTTGATATCGCTTGCGAACTTTGGCATAGTGAAGGTCGAGCAACTCCAGCTCACGACGACGCTCAAGCGCAGACCTAGCTCCATCCCCAGGTAGCGCATTGTGTGCACTGATATGTGGGCCAAGGATGGGGTCCTTTGGCAGGCTCTTCTCCGATACGGCATCCACATCGACCGAAGACCTGAAAACACGATTCGTGAAGCTTGACCGCATCGGCTCACGTGTCGTTTCACAGTACCAGCACGCACACTCCGAATAGGGCTGGCCGTACTTCCTCTCGTAAACAGTGCTCGTCCATCGGAACGACTTGCTCAGCGAGGCCTCGGCCACTTTATCGTCGTGGTTGATGAATTTCGCAGCCTCCGCCAATGAGTATTTGTAGTACACGCTGGGGGTGAGCTGGTGAGTGTGCCAGGCCAAGTCTACATCCAAGGTTGGAACGGCAACGCTTTTCGGGTGGTTGGCGATGATACGGATGAAGCGATGGTACTTGACAATGAGCCGCTGCATGGTTGGCATGACCGAGGGGCTCTTGATCCAATTGATCTTCGCCATCTTTTGCACGAAGACGCCTTGTCGAAGCGTGGCACCGACCAGATCAAGCCCGAACGGGCTGGAGTTATCCCAGTAATGGCTAAGCACCTTGCGGACTGCGATTTTGCTTTCCCTTGCCACGAGGTGCGGTTTGTATTGCTCCGAATTCACCATGACAACCTCATCCTTCGTCTCCATGACCTTCTGAAACATGTTTTTTATCTCGAGAATGGTCAACCGTGCTACGTCTGAGCGCAGTTTATAGTCCCCAAACCGGTGGTTCTTTTCAATGACGCGGTTAGGAAAAAAAGCGTCGTGAGTACCTATCTTTTTTTTGCCGACGGTCCCTTGTGGTACACCCACCTGGTTCAGAATCGTTCCTGGAAGCGGTCGTTGGTGAACTCTTACCTGATAAGCGTCATCGATGAATTTGCCAACACGAAGCTTCTCATGCGTAATGGCCAGACCACATTTGAAGCATTTCTCGGTAAAGGCTTGTCCTGCAAAGCCAGTGTCCTCGGTAAGATAAGCTTCGAGGTTCGCTCTATCGGCAGTTGCAGGAGGACGAGTGTACGGTGCCCAGCTTACATGCTTGCAACCAGGACAGGTGAAGGCCTTGGCCGCAGGATCCTTTAACGCATCCCAAGGAAGAGACGGGCTCCTCTTGAAAGCTTCTTTGGCTGCAACCGGTGCAGTGTATTCAAAGGTCGTGTTGTCAATACAGTCGTGGAGTAAGCTCCATGGAAAACCAGACCTCCATACAGCGTGTAGCCCAGTCTGGATGCAGTCCTCCAAGTAGACTCTAGGATTCAACATGTACGTATGCCACACCATCAAGACGTCCAAGGGTGGTAGGTGGTTAGCAATTTGCTCGGCGCATCCATTTCCCTCCGTCGGAAACCTGGACGGTAAACTGTGGGCACCATTGGATTCAAAGTGCTCCATCTTAATAGGCTTGTCGAGAACACAAAACCCAGAGCATGAACAGCCCGCAGTGGCGAGCGCTTGCCACCACTTCTCGAAGCGATCGACCGCTTTTGTGACAAAGACGGTCCATCGCTTTTCTCGCACGCGCTCTGCGAGAGAGGCTTGATCATTGTCTTTTGAATCATGCTCGGTTCCTGGGAGTCCATTCTCGCCATGTACCCCGCTCGGTTGGTGGATGTTGTTCCTCTCACTATCCGATGCAGACCCCTCTGCCTCGTCTCCGATTTTAACGGAGTTGATGCCATATAGCCCCTCGGTGTTTCCAACTTCGTGTCTGAGTCTTGCAAATGCATGCAATAGCTTCAGGTGTGCGATACACTCAGTTGCAGTCGGAAGTTCAAGCGGGCTTGGTGTGAAGTCTAAGTGGTCATAGGCAGGGGCGGCGGTCGTGGATTGTACGGTATATGGCGGGGGTTCTTGTACAAGACCGTCGTCGAGCTTTTTAATCATATGGCCTCTATATAAACTCTTCGCCTTCTCTTGGGTAGTTTGCCTGTATTTTTGCGACATGATGCAGCAGGCCGAGGCTTTCCATAGATGTGTAGAGGAAGGGTGCAGGCGTTGGAGGCATGTTTCGGGATGTATATATCACATAAATATAAAGCACCTTCCATCGCCACTGCTAAGCAGCTGTCACCCATATCGGATTCGCGGTCAAAAAATGCCTTCGTATTCATGCGAGGCTGTTTCGCGGTCAGACGAACTCGAGGCGGAGCGCACTGCGGTCCGCACTCGGGCCAATAGGAAGCTACGGTCGCGTGCAAGTGTCAATTCCAGACCGCAGCACATGCGAAAGAGACTGTGTTTACTAATGTAAAGCTGGCAGCAACGATGCCATGTTTAGTACTGTAACGCCCTATCTACTGCAATGATACTCCAGAGCCAGGGCAGGGAAACAAGGCAGAGCCACCCAACACGCTCCGCCGTGCATTAGCTGAATGGTAAAAAGGCGAATCCGAATGCTTAACTTAGATTTCATCCTGTACAGACAGAGTCAAAGGCATTACCAGGATGCGAGATGCGGCTTTGTGAAAAGCTTGTGAGTGATTGCACACGGAAAACTCATGCCACCGCAAACCCCCGGGGACCAATAGTGTTCTGTCTCTCCACAGTCATGTGAGTTCCTTCCAAAGCTATCTGGGCACAAGCAACTACCGTTACCGAATGAACAGTGTAATTCTATCGAACAGCTTAAAATAAAAGGCGAGCGTAGGAAATAAGTTCCACCTAACAGTACAAAGACTCGCAGGGTTCACAGTACTGGAAAGCACACGAACAGAACAACAACTCGGCTAAGGCAAGCCGCATGACCCGTGAGACTTAGGTAAGACTCAAAATCCGGCACACCCAATAGGCTCCAACGTAGTATAAGAGTTGAACGAGGAAAAAGAGTAAACGTAAGGCGCTTTCATTACTAAACAGAAGTGCAATCCAAAGGGTCGGTATTAATGTGTAACCCAGATAGTCTCTCGTCTATTGATTCCCCATTCGGTAAGATAGAGACCCAGTTCTCGGTACGCCGATCGTTTCTTCGTTTCGGAAGTGTTCGCATTTCTATGCCGTCACTTTGGGGGGTGTCAGGCGAATTGGATTCTTCGGAAAAGTTTGTATCCGCTGACAGCATGCTTTGGACCGACAGGCTGCTCCGTATAGAGGCCATGGAAGCCACACTGGAATGAGAGACCATGACTGGGCTTGATCCAAGACTAGTCATGTCTGAAGCAGAGGACACTGAATATAGACTGCTTCCTCGGGACCTTCTGCCTTTTGGAGCTATACTTAGTGGTGATAGTAGTGACGAAGCGTTGAGCTTCTTGTCGGTTTCCGTATTGTTTTCAGGTGCACTTGCTACGACTGCGGCACATATCCGAGATAGTAAGCCTAGTCCTTGCCCTGGTAGCGAAGGTTGAGGCAAGTTTACCTCATCTGGTCGTATGTCCATCTTTTGAGCGATATCGGCAAATATATCTACAATGGGCGTGAAAAGCAGGTTTCCGTTGTCCCAACCCCAAAGCTGACCAAGAAGTTCATCATTCTCACTGATGATCCAAGCACCAGAATCACCTTGGAAGTCTCTGGCTCTCAGTCTTTCGCAGCTTGGTACCACCATTGACCATTCGTGGGAAACGTTGCCGTTGTCGTCTTTGTATTGGACCATAGCAGGGTTCACTGAGCCTAGCCGAAACCCGCTTGTAGTGCCCACATAATGAACGGTCTCGCCTCCAAAGACGTTGACTGTGGTTGAACAGAGCTCCCCCCTCCCCTCGGGGCTCATTATCTCCAATTCAACTTCCTCTAGGCTGGGGCTTGTGTTGCGCTCATATCGATGCCTGTTTTGGCCCTTTCGATGCTGTGCAGTGATCCTGATCAATGACCAATCCATCCGGTGGCATTTATTGAAGGACCCTGGATTGACAGAGGCTCTCATACGGGGCTGCCCCATGCCGCAACGTTCCTGGATTCTTCCAAAAGTGTAATCACTCTCGGGTTTTTCGGATTCCCGCCTGATTTGTTCATAAATCTTCATTTCTCTATCGATCTCCTCAGAGAAGATATGGGTTCCAAAGTCCTGATCAACAACCAGCTCATCTGGGGCATCTTGCTGACTCAGTAAGCTAAGCTCTTCAAGCTTTCTTCTTGCTTGCTCCAGAACATCTTGTGCATCGCTGATTGAAGGTGAAAGGACTTCGTTACTGTTCCTGCAGCGATTCGGACACGCGGAAAGCCAATGGTCAATTGTAAGCATACATATCATGCCATCCGCGCTTACATAGCCTCCTGAAGTTGCTGAAACGTGCGGACATCCCCGGATGCCAATAGACACGCCCATGCAGAGCAGTGGGTGATATCGCCGTTCATGGGGAAACCTGCAATCATTTGGTGGATCATCCAAAACTGTGGAGTCGAAGATGTTTGCGAGATGTACGAGCTTGCCTTGGCTGAATTGGACTGGGAGAACGAACCGCGCGTGTTGGGCACATATTTCTTCTACTCTTTTACGGATGAGAAACCGGGCGGCTTTGCTTTGATTTTCGGCACTGCGAAATCTAATGATCGGGCTTGGACACTTGTTGACCTCCTGTCGAACAAGGGATACTGAGTATGTTCCATTGATTCTAGCGGCCTGGACGATCGACGGGAATTCGGGAAGGAGATGGCTGTTGTATAATGCTAACACTTCGGCGTCTTCGCACTTGTCTAAAGCCGAGATCTCAGGCTGTGGGTAAATCGATACTTGTTGGTGGTAAGAAGCGTTCTCTTTCACTGGAGTAGTAGGCTCATTCTGGGGGCGATTGATCGTCGTTCGAACGTCTTCTATGAGTTGCTGTAGACCTGTGTTGCCAACTTTCAGATTCTCTGCTGACGAACATCTCAACTTGATGGCTGTAGGTTGCTTGTTAAACACCGCACAAACATCAAGCGACCGCAGTTTAGCTACAAACTCCTTCCAAGCTATATATAACCGTCAGCTCGGGCTTCCGTATCCGTACGTTTATAGTAGTATCATACCTCGAAGATTGATGAGTGCCCGAATTTCCATCATCGAGATGAAAAACGTTTTTTCAACTGGGTCAGATGACTGACCGCCAAGTCCTGGCTGTGAAGAATCGCTTGGTGTAGAATCACCGGAATGCTTTTCAATGCCAGATGCCAACACGCTCTTATTTGAAGGCTCTAGTTGGGCATCCATCCTCAACTTTGATATTCCCAGGTAGGCCTTGGTTCCTTGGGCTGTCTCAGATATGGAATCAACTGGAAGAATATCTGCCCTTATTTAAGCCACGGTAACAGGTGGGAGGATGATCTGCATACCATTCTCACCAGCGCTCGGTATTATTCGTTTTGGATTAGATGGAAATGGGGACTCTAGGGGCCTTTTGCCATTCGTGTTTTCCATTCGACTTTCACCAGGCCGCCGTGCTTCCACAGAGGTATCGTTACGTTTGGCGTGCTGGTTTCTCTGATGGGTTTCTAGACTCTTTTGAGAATCGAAGATAAAGCCTCCGTACTTCTTAGTGGGACAACATGATGGTTCACTGCACTGAAATTCGGTGAGATTAATCGATCCCCGCTGAATTTTGTGTACCTTCTCAAGGTGATCTTTGAATTTTGCTTCACGCTTCTGGGGCTTTGAAGTAACACCATTCAGCATGCATATTCCACATTGGTAACCTAGGCCGTCCTTGCAGTGTGTTTTTTCGTGCTCCTTGGTATCTTCTGGGGTTCGGAATCTCAGTGTGGCACAGTCTTCGTGAGCACATTGATGCTGCTCTTCGTGGTGTCGTCGCAACTCCGCTGGACGGCCAAATGGCTCGGGTTTACAATTCCAGTGGCAATTTAACTGACGGTTTGGAGCATCTCTTCGCCCATTAGACAGTGTCCAGTCTACAGTTGAAGCATTAAGTACTGTTTCAGATCTGTTGGGACGTATAAATGACGAAGACTGAGCTGTTAGCGGCGGAGGGCTGGGCGATGGCGTTCCTCCAGAGGGCTGTGGGATGTTAGATACAGCTGGCGTCATAACGGTATGACTTACAACACTGGCTCGATCAGACTCGTGGTAGCTTGTATTTGTCGACCTCGTGCTTGCTGATGAGCTGCGAGGAGAGAAAGGTGTTGAGCCAAACTCTGATGGGCCGGGAAAGCATTCAAAGTCGCGAGACGGAGCAAAACCGAACTCCATGCTAGGACTTATACTGGACTGAGAGATGCGATACGGATCATTGAAAGTCTCGAATCCATGTTGATTAGACCAGATGGTCTGCATAGGAGGGGGCCATGTAGCAACAGTGAACATTGCAACTGGGTTGGGGCATTCGATCCCTTCCATCTCAAGGGCAGGAAATTCTGGGTGTCCAACAGGAACATCATAGCTGAGGGGGGGTCAATCATCGAAAGCTGGAAATTGAGCATCGATGAGAATCTTACTCCTGTTCTGCCTCAAGGCCATTCATCCGGGCGGGCTAGACTGGGTTCACTCCACGTTTGGAGAGCTCAAAGAATAAGAACAATTTATGGAGACGAAATTCGTGGAATGGTGTCTTTTATTTGGAGAAAAAAAATAGCGCTGGCTCTCTGGTAGTGGCCTGAATGTAGGCTTCAAACACAGGTGGTGTCACCCAGTGGCCCGCAATTGCCCAGATCTCATGAGATAGAAGGGCGACTTTGAAGGCAGACGACATGAGACGTAAGACGATATGAGATGTATGGAGACTCAGTCGGCCGCCGAGATGCTAACACTCCACATTAGGCTGTATTTCTCATAGGGAATCGACGCACAGACGAGGCTGTGTATTGGTGCGGGAAGACGGATGCCAACATGACAGCCTTCGAACCCTAATACGAACAGACCCTGTTTGTCATGCACGCCTGGCCCAGTGCCCTCGATTTGCCCCCAAGTGGAGGCGCGTTGCCCTCCAATAATACGTGCCGATAATGATCAGCTGCAAGGGCCCTCGATACGGCCAATTGAGAATTTCGGAACAAAGTCGAGACGAACAGTACCGACACTAAGTTGCCCTTGGAGACCACTCGTGTGCCATGCTGTTGTGCCCCTCAGGATCTAACCCTTCCATCATGTTCGCACGCAAGCGGGTAAGAAGGGGCAAGGTTGCGAGGCTGGGGTGACGTGTAGTTGGGGCATTGGAGGGCAACGCGACCTCCCCTGTCCAACTCGCTAACATGCACAAGTAGCACCCAAGAAGAACGAGCCACACTAGCCACACTTGCGCACCGCCCGCGCATCTGCATATGGTTCTACCGTTGTAAAGATGAATAGCCGTACCCTAATAGTTCCCGGAAGACTTTCGGAGGCATTCTAGTGTATGAAAGGCTGAGACTAAGGTATTCATACCTCATGTGCTGGGGCAAAGATATGCGTTACCGATTCCTTGACACCTTGAACAACAGCAATCAGTGACCTAGTTCTCTTCACAAAGGCGGTAACTCCTCTATTCCACATGTATGGACATTCTTAGGGACTAAAAGTCTGACGACCTGCTGAGAACACGACGGTAATAAAAGCCTGGAAAGGCAAGGCAGCGGTGTAACAATGTTGTGTGATGGGTACCTGAGGAACTTAGAGTCGCCGGTTCTGTTCTTATATACTGCGGTTAGATCTGATTCCATGGTTCGCGCGTTATGGAGCGTTAGCTCGACATCCAATAGAAAACAAGCTCAATCGCAACAGCCTCAAATCAGCCAACAGGCTGCGAGACATTTATTCTCACTCAAAATTTGGCCACATCAAACTTTCGACTTATGCAAATCCTAAACTTCGATTGGTAGATCCTATAGTATGTGAGCAGGCTGGCCTGCATACTCAACTACCCTTCACGACAGGATTAACCTTGTTACTAATCCCCTGTATGCGGCACCCGTGACCGTTGGTGATGTAGGGTTAAGCAATGCGCCATGACTATGTTGGATTAGGCCAACTATCATCTTCGTTTTGTTGAGCCTGTGGCTTTAGCTGTCCCCGATTTCGAGTTTTTGTGCTCTTCAGGCTTCTCCGCCTCGGCCTCCGTCTCTGTCTGTGGTGGATCCATGCTTACAGTGGCTCGCTTGGGTAAGAACCTACCAACCCTTTCTTGATATATCCTGTAGTCGGGATACTTTCGCGCACTGAGCAGCTCTGTAAGCCATGTGCTACTTTGGAAAAGGACCATGTAGCTCAACGCTGCTCCAAAACACCAGTTCATGTAAGTCTCAGATTCGCAGCAGCACCATTGGTAAAGAGCCACCCAAACGGCCTGCTCAGCAGCGAAGTTGGGATGGCGTGACCATGCCCAGAGACCACTGGTATTGAAGCCACGATCGAGCTGCTCCCGGGTATAGCCATGTTCCTTGGGCACCTTGGCTGTCTGCTTGTACTTTTCCTTAGCCTGGTGGAAGTTCCACTGCTGCTGATCGGCGAAGAACTCAACGAGAACGAGGAGGAAGATTAGCTTGGAGAAGAGACCGTCATAGCTAGTAAGTTCGTTCCCAGTAATACGAGAGCAAAGCAAGAGAATGTATGTGGGCATAGTTATGCTGAAGAGGAGAATCTGTACAGCGTGAGCCTACGTCACTGGGACTGGTGAAACGATGATCGAGGCTTGCTTACATTTTGCGCCAAGGAGATAAAAACCACGTTGAAGATGAACATGGTAACAGGGCCGGCGTAGTTTTTGACCGTAGCCCATCTGTAGTCTTCGGAACCAACGCTGTATCCTCCTTTACGCCAGTAGTTGAAGGTGAGTCTTGCGCCCCACAGCACCGTAACGGCCAGGATGTGATCTAGCCGCTGCGCCGGTAATCCGGCCAGATGTGCCCACAATCTATAATGGCCATTGTAAATGACAGGAAGTATACTCCACAAGCGGTCGACTTGTGAATAGTTCCGGTTGACTTCGGAGACGATGAGAACCACGGGGGTGAGGAACAAGGCGAAGCCGAGCGCTGTCATGAGTGGATTCGTAGTCATGTACACGTGCTGGAGCGCCTCCCAGTCGTTGATGTTCTCAAAAATCTTCCGAGGCAGATCGTAGAGCTGTGGTAGATATGGCAATACTGTTTTGGAGAAGTCGGCGCATTCCGGAAGGCTTTTGAGGGCTGGTAGCGCCACGTCGGGCGTTGCGTAAAGGTTCAGCATGTTCTCTACAGGCAAGCGTAGGCACACGAGGAGTAGACAGATGCAAGAGAGTTCGGCGACAAGCTTGCGGCGGTATGCAGGCGATGACAGCAGCGTGCCGTGGTCAAAAATGGCGTCATGGACTCGCTGTCAAGCTGGCGATCTCTCGCTTAACAGAGTAGAACCGAGCCCGTGCGCGGGTGAGACGCGATTTCCGACAAGGCGCTAGAGGACGCGTCCTCACATGATCCTACGCTTTCTAATTTGCTGCTCTTCTTCATGCGCAGCCATTAGGTCTAGGTGGCGAGGATGGCGAGAATCCTGTGTGTTGCGGAGAAACCGTCGATAGCGAAGGCGGTAGCAAATCACCTTGGCGGCCAAGTTCGAGCCGTATGTGTTCCTTGCTTGATGTGCTCACCCTGACGGACTCGTGGCTCTGATGCATCACGTAGGAAAATGTGCGCGGCATTCAGTGGGTCAAGAATTACAAGTTCGACTATAATTTCTACCGTTGGGGGCCGTGCTCCGTAACATTCACATGTGTTGCTGGTCATATCCAAGCCGCGGATTTCCAGGATCGATACCGCAAATGGAACTCATGCAAACCTTCGGAATTATTCGAGGCGCCCGTACTGATCCGGGTTGCAGAAGTACATGCACGACTTCGTTCCGTGTGCACGTTTTACTGACGAAAACTCAGGACAAAAAGGTGGTCGCAAGCAACATCGAAGCCCAAGCCAGATCCGCATCGATCCTTTTCATATGGACTGATTGCGATCGAGAGGGCGAACATATCGGGACCGAGATACGGGACATTGCCTTGAAAGCAAACCCCACTATGCAGGTGTGGCGGGCTAGGTTCAGCAACATCGAGAGGGCGTACGTGCCGTACGAGAAGGGAAAGCAGAAGCTGACTTGGATCGTAGGCATATCATCAACGCAGCTCGGAACCCAGTTGCATTAGACGAGGCTCAGGCAAATGCCGTTGCCGCGCGTATCGAGCTGGACCTCCGACTAGGAGCTGCATTTACCCGTATGCAGACACTGGCTCTGCAGTCTATGATTCCCCAGCAAGGAGAGCAGAAAAAGGTCATCAGCTATGGATCCTGCCAGTTCCCCACGCTTGGGTTTGTCGTCGACCGTTACCTGCGTGTGAGGAATTTTGTTCCCGAATCCTTCTGGTACCTCCGAGTTGGGCATGAAAAAGACGGCATCCCTGTCAAGTTTTCTTGGAGGAGGGGCCATCTCTTTGACCGGATGACCGTCATCATCGTTTTTGAGAGGTGCCTCGAATCCAAGGTTGCCAAAATCACCAAGATGCAGAAGAAGCCAACCAAGAAGTGGAAGCCACTACCTCTCACTACGGTAGAGCTGCAGAAGATGGGCAGTCGATTCCTCAAGATGACTTCTCAGGATGTCATGAAAGCAGCTGAAGATCTGTACACCAAAGGCTGGATCAGCTACCCGCGGACGGAGACGGACCAATTCGACGGAGACATGGATTTGCGAAGCATGGTGCAGAAGCAAGAGCAAGACGGGCACTGGGGGGGATTTGCGAGAGATTTGACGAATGGGGGGTTCAACCCACCACGACGTGGTCGCAGCAACGACAAGGCACACCCGCCCATACACCCCGTCAATTACGTTGCGCCGGGGTCGCTCAACGACCGCGAGCGGCGAGTGTACGAATTTGTGGTCCGGCGGTTCCTGGCTTGCTGCTCCGAGGATGCAGTGGGCGAAGCCACCGACGTGGAGATGGAGTATGGGGGAGAGAACTTTGGGGTGCACGGGTTGACGGTGCTCGAAAGAAACTATCTTGACGTGTACCCGTACGACAAGTGGGAGAGCAGTCAAAACCTGCCACAGTATACGGTGGGAGAGAGGTTTGAGCCCAAGGAGGTGACGATGCATGATGGGAAGACAACGGCACCGGGATATTTGACGGAACCCGAACTCATTGCACTGATGGATGCCAACGGCATTGGCACGGACGCGACCATGGCCGAGCACATTGCCAAAATCAAAGAGCGCGAGTACGTGGTGGCACGACCGAAAGGAGGGGCGGGAGGACAGGGGAATGGGCCGGAGGGCGGTGAGGGCAGAGGGCGCGGGCGCGGGCGCGGACGGGGGAGAGGAAGAGGTGGAGGAGGTGGTGGTGGTGGTCGAGGTGGCGGTGCAGCACACAACGAGGGACCTAGGACAGGAGGGGTTCACGAGTTCATACCTACGACGCTCGGAGTGGCGTTGATGGAAGGATATGACAAGGTGGGGTTCGAAACGAGCCTGAGCAAGCCGTTTCTACGCAAAGAGGTAAGTGGGAGTGGGCCCATGGTGTATTGCAGTATACTGATGGGGTGCGGGTAGATGGAAGTGCAGATGAAAGCAATCTGCGACGGGCGCAAAACGCGCAACGACGTGGTGCAGCAGAACCTGGAGCAGTACAGGGCCGTGTTCAATCGCACGCAGCAGCAGATCAACGTGCTGAAAGCCGTGAGTCTCTGGCACGGAAGCGTAGCGGTCGACGAGGTATTAACGTGGAGTAGGCCATCAGGAAGTACGTGGTGCAGGACGCCAATCAAGGCTGAGGTCGCTTGCACGCGCGCCCAACCGACATGTTTTCCGCTGTCAGCCGAAGACGTTGCCAGGCGGTGCGGAACCCCGCGCTCGACAAGGCCAATGGTGCTGGGGCTTGGGGTGGGTGGCACTGTATGTGTGTACGCATGTACGTATGTATGTCTCGAGTGGGTGGGTGCAGTAGATGGGAAGACAGAGGGGAGGG
>Ga0247757_10000506_pt1 | contig 31743 bp, 28 predicted proteins | sample UWRJL126311R4_FD_180929 | JGI IMG/M metagenome (GOLD analysis project Ga0247757, IMG submission 180929) | Plant litter microbial communities from Arlington Agricultural Research Station in Wisconsin, United States - UWRJ-L126-311R-4 | ecosystem: Environmental > Terrestrial > Plant litter >... | reverse complement strand
GGGTTCCTTCGAGGCGGTCGGTGAGTCCCACCCCCAGAGTCTCCCCGACGAAATCCTTGTTGCTCAGCGCCATCAGGACGGGCCATCCAGTGTTTACAAGCTCTTTTACGTGGCGCAACAAAGTAAGGCCGTGGTAAGTGTTCTTGCCGAAATCGTGCGTCGGATCGATGAGGATGCCGTCCCGGCGGACGCCGTGGGCCACGGCCCGGTCGGCGGCGGAGGTCACCTCGGCGAGCACGTCGTCGACGACCCCGCGCTCGGTGGTGCCGTAGTGCACGCGGAACGGCCGGGTCCTAGGTACCGCGCCGCCGGTGTGCGAGCACACCAGACCGGCGTCGAATTCGGCGGCGACGCCTGCGAGTTCCGGGTCGACGCCGCCCCAGGTGTCGTTGATCAGGTCCGCACCTGCCGCGCAGGCCTGCTTGGCGACCTCCGCACGCCAGGTGTCGACGCTGATCAGCTGGTCGGGGAACGTGCCGCGCAGCCACTCGATGAACGGAACGACCCTGGCGATCTCCTCGGCCACATCGACGGTCTGCCCCGGCCCGGCCTTGACCCCGCCGACGTCGACGATGTCGGCGCCGTCCTCGACCACCCGGTGGGCGGCCTGCTTGGCCGCCTCGTCGGCGAACGTGGCCCCGCGGTCGTAGAACGAGTCCGGGGTGCGGTTCACGATCGCCATGATCAGCGCGCGATCACCGGCGACCGGGCGCCCCAGAAACGTCGACTGCACGCCATCCAGGCTACGGATGCGCGACTATTCGGGCTTCTTGCCCGCGGCGACCTCGTCGGGGTACTCGTCGTAGAACGGCACGTACCCCTCGTCCTTGCCGGACAGCACGAAGATCGGATCCTCGATCTCGATGTCCTCGGAATCGTCGTCATCGCCGGAGGCCTTGCCGTAGCCCTCCTTGCGCAGGTCGCCCTTCTGGCTCTTGAACGTCGAGGTGTGCGCGAGTTCCTCCACCACCCGGACGAACAGAGGCACCGCGTAGCCGGGCAGCTTGTCGTAGGCCGCCTTGGCCAGCGACTTGCCGTCGAACTCCTCACCCTCCTTGAGCTGCAGGGCGGCCATTCCGGCCCGCCCGCCCGCACCCGGCACCTCCACACCGAAGACCGTGGCCTCCTCGACCTGCGAATCGGTCGAGATCGCGGCCTCCACCTCGGTGGTGGCCACGTTCTCCCCCTTCCAGCGGAAGGTGTCGCCGAGGCGGTCGGTGAACGCCGCGTGGCCGAAACCCTGGGCCCGCATCAGGTCGCCGGTGTTGAACCACACGTCGCCCTCTTTGAAGGCGTCTCGGACGAGCTTCTTCTCGGTGGCCTCTTTGTCGGTGTAACCGTCGAAGGGCTGGAAGTTGCTCACCTTGGACAGCAGCAGGCCGGGCTCGCCGTTCTTGACCTTGCGCAGTCGGCCGTCGTCGCCGCGCTTGGGGTCGCCGCTGTCCTCGTCGTACTCGACGAACGCCACCGGGGTCGGGCAGATGCCGGTGGTCTTGTCGATGTTGAGCACGTTGACGAACGCGGTGTTGCCCTCGCTGGCGGCGTAGAACTCGCACACCCGCTTGATGCCGAACCGCTCGGTGAAGTCGTCCCAGATCGCCGGGCGCAGACCGTTGCCCGCGATGACCCGCACCTTGTGCTTGCGATCGGTCGGCTTCTCCGGCTTGCCGAGCAGATACGTGCAGATCTCGCCGATGTAGACGAACGCGGTGGCGTCGTAGCGGATCACGTCGTCCCAGAACTTCGACGCCGAGAACGACTTGCCCAGCGCCAGCGTCGCGCCTGCCGTCAGCACCGACGACAGCGCGACCGTCAACGCGTTGTTGTGGTAGAGCGGCAGGCAGCAGTACAGCGTGTCGTTGCTGTTCAGCCGCATGCCGAGGCCGCCGAACCCGGCCAGGGCTCGCAGCCACCGGTAGTGGGTCATCACGCTGGCCTTCGGCATGCCGGTGGTGCCCGAGGTGAAGATGTAGAAGGCCTTGTCCTTGGCGAGCACGGCCGCGGTGGTGGCCGGGTTGGTGGTCGGCGCGGTGGCGGCCAGCTCCTTGATCTCCTCGATCGTCAGCAGACCGTCGGTGTCCGCCCCGCTCTCGGTGATGGGCTCCACCAGGTCCACCTCGGCGACCACGACCGTGGACTCGAGCAGCCCGAGGCTGTGGTTGAGCACGTCACCGCGCTGGTGGTAGTTGATCATCCCGGCGATGGCGCCGCACTTGACCGCGGCGAGCATGAGCATCACCGAGTCGGGTGAGTTGCGCAGCATGATCCCGACGACGTCGCCGTGACCCACCCCGCGGGTGGCCAGCACCGCGGCGTAGCGGTTGACCGTCTCGTTGGCCTCGCCGTAGGTCAGCTGCTGATCGTCGAACTTGATGAAGATCTTGTCGGTGTAGCGCGCCGCCCGGTCCTGGAAGACTTTGCCGATCGACGTCTTCGCCGTCGGACGGGCCAGGAATCCGGTCATCACGCCCTGCACGATCGTCGGCGCGTCCATCAGCAACCCCGGTACCTGGCTCGCGATGTCGAGCACTCCGACGCTGCCGCGTGTCCCGGACTTACCGCTCATACCCGCTCCTCATCGCCCTCGAGATCGTGTGCTCGTCGTGTCGGTCACCCTAGCCCGGTGCGCAGGCGGCCAGAGCGGCGTCGACGTCACCGACGACGATCAGTCGCGCGAGCGCGTCCTCGGAGACATAGCCACTGCCGACCAGCCCGCGTAGCCAGGCCAGAAGTCCGTCGTAATGCCCGAAGGTGTCGAGCATGACGATCGGCTTCGAGTGCATACCCAAATAGCCCGCTGTCCAGGCTTCGAACATTTCCTCCAGCGTGCCGACCCCACCGGGCAGGGCGATGAACGCATCGGCGCGGTCTTCCATCACCTGTTTGCGCTCACGCATGGTGTCGGTGACGACGAGCTCGTCGGCCTCGGTGTCGGCCATCTCCTTGTGCACGAGCGCCTTGGGGATGACCCCGACGGTGCGGCCGCCGTGGGAGCGGGCCGCGGCCGCCACCTCGCCCATGGCCGAGACGTTGCCGCCGCCGGACACCAGCGTCCAGCCCCGGTCGGCGATGCCGGTGCCGACCCGGCGGGCCAGATCGAGCAGTTCGGGATGAGTGGGGCCCGAGGCGCAATACACGCACACGGCCCACCGGCGGTCAGGTTCGGCGGACACGGTCTAAAACTTAGCCATAGACTCCGGCGGTGCCTGTGCCCGCATCCGTGCCCTGGGTCACCGGCCCCGCCGAACCGGTGCTGGCGCAGCTGGAGTCCGGGGTCAACGAGCGGTCGGGGGCGGCCCTGATCGGGCCTGCCGGGGTGGGCAAGTCGTGGCTGCTGCGCCGGGCGGTGGAACGCCTGGGCGCCGAGTTCCCGCGGGTCGACTGGGTGCACGCCACCTCGGCTCGCTCGACGATCCCGTTCGCCGCCGTCGAGCACCTCGTCGCCGTGCCCGAGACCGGGACGGCCGCTGCCGCGCTGTGCGCCGCACGTCAGACGCTCGGCGACGGCAGGCTGCTGGTGGTCGATGACGCACACCTGCTCGACCCGCTGTCGGCGACCCTGATCTACCAGCTCGCGGTCGGAGCGACGGTGCGACTGCTGGTGGCGGCCGGGATGTCCGTGGCGCCCGCCCCCGCCGAGGTGACCGCGCTGTGGCAGGACGGCCTGCTGGCCCGGATCGACCTGCACCCGCCCGGGCACGACGACGCCCGGTTGATGGCGCACGTCGCCGACATGGTCGACGCGCTGGCACCGGGTCCGCGCCGGGTACTGGAGTTCCTGTCGGTGTGCGACCCGCTCAGCCTCGAGGACCTCGCGGCACTGACCAGCGCCCACGACGTCGAGGACGCCACGCAGGCGGGGATGGTCGCCGTCGACGAGGACGGCGCGCGAGCCGCGCATCCCCTGTTCTGCACGGCGGTGCGCAAGGCGCTGGGCGGCCCGGAGCTGCGCCGGCTGCGGACCGCGCTGGTCGGCCGGCTGGCGTCGGCGGGCCCGCGGGGGGTGGTCGCGAGGCTGCGGCTGGCGAGCCTGGCGGTCGGCAGCGACCAGCCGCCGCCGGCCGACGAGGTCTGCGCCGCGGCGCGGGATGCGTTGCGGCTGGGCGACCTGGACCTCTGCGAACGCCTCGGCCGGGCCGCCCTCGAGTACGACCCGGGGCTCGAGGCGCGGCTGACGGTCGGGTACGCACTCGCATGGCAGGGGCGCGGACGCGACGCCGACGAGATGCTCTCCGCGATCGATCCGGCCGCTTTGAGCGAGGACGAGCTGATGGCGTGGGCACTGCCCACCGCCGCCAATCAGTTCTGGATGCTGTCGCAGCCGGAACGGGCGACGGCGTTCCTGCAGGGCACCCGCGCCAAGGTGGGTTCGGCGGCGGCGCGTACCACCCTCGACGCGCTGTCGGCGACGTTCGCGATGAACGCGGGCAACCTGGGCAAGGCGGTGGACCTGGCCGACCGGGTGCTGACCTCGGCGGACGCGGATGACACCGCGGTCGGTTGGGCCGGCTCGGCGGCGGCGTTGTGCGCGGCCCGCAGCGGCCGGTTCGACGACGTCGACGCGCTGGCCGCGCGCGCTCTGTCGGCGGCCCAGCCGGGGCTGCTGCGCTTCACCAGCGGCTTCGGCCAGACAACCGCGCTGGTGCTCACCGGTGAGCCGCGCCGGGCCCTGGCGTTGGCCCGCCGGCTCACCGACTTCGCCCAGCGCAGGCAGCCGGGCCGCGCGATCGGCGAGGTGCTGATCGCCGACGTGCTCATCTCCATGGGCCAGCCAGGGCTGGCCGCCGCCTTGCTGCGCGAGGCGGCCGCGACGCTGACCCCGACGGGTTACTCGTGGGGTCCGCTGGCGTGGATGCTGCTGGCCCAGGCGCTCGGCCGGCTCGGCAAGCCGGTCGAGGCGGGCAAGGCGCTGACCCGCGCGGAGTCCCGGCACGGCTTGAAGTCGATGCTGTTCGCCCCCGAGTTGGCGCTCGCGCGCGCGTGGGCGCTGTCGGCGGGCCGGGACACCCACGGCGCTGTCGGGGCGGCCCGCGACGCGGTGCGCACCGCGCAGCGCGGCGGGCAGACGGCGGTCGCGTTGCGCGCCGCCGTCGACGCGGTGGCACTGGGCGATCCGCGCGGTGTCGAGACCCTGACCGCGATCACCCGCGAGGTCGACTGTGCGTTCGGTCGGGATGCGTTGGCGGCGGCAGGAATTCGTTGACCCGACTGGTCACCGGAGCACGCCGCCGGACAACCGCAGGTGGCGGTCGATGCCGATGGCGTCCAGGAACGCCTGGTCGTGGCTGACGACGATCACGGCACCGCGGTAGGCACTCAGCGCCTCCTCCAGCCGGCGTGCACTGGCGAGGTCGAGGTTGTTGGTCGGTTCGTCGAGCAGCAGCAGCTGCGGCGCCGGTTCGGCGAACAGCACACAGGCCAGCGTGGCGCGCAGCCGCTCACCGCCGGAGAGCACCCGCGCGGGGCGGTCGGCGATGTCGCCGCCGAAGAGCAGTTGGGCCAGCAGGTGCCTGCGCCGCGTCACCGGCATGCCGGGGGCCACCGCCGCGAGATTTTCTGCGACCGACCGGTTTTCGTCGAGGGCATCGAGCCGCTGGGACACGTGTGCCGGGCGGCCGGCGAGGCGCTGCACGCTGCCGCCGGACGGTGTGATCTCGCCGAGAAGTGTGCGCAGTAGCGTGGTCTTGCCGCTGCCGTTGGGTCCGGTCAGCGCGATCCGCTCGGGTCCGCGCACCGTCAGATCCACCCCGGCGAGCACCTGACGCCCCGCGTGATCGACGCAAACGTTGCGACACTGCAGCAGCATTCGGCCTGACGGCACCGCGGTGGCGGGGAGGTCGAGGATCAGCGGATCGTCGTCGCGCAGCACGCGTTCGGCATCGGCGAGCCGCGTCCGGGCGGTCTCGACCCGGCGGGCGTTGACGTCGTCGGCGCGTCCGGCGCTCTCCTGTGCGCGCCTCTTCATCGCCCCGGCCACGATCTTCGGCAGGCCGGCGTCGGGTAGCGAACGCCGGGCCGCACCTGCCCGCCGCTCGGCACGCTCCCGAGCCTGCTGCTGTTCCCGCTTCTCCCGCCGGAGCTGCTGCTCGGCCTGCCGCACGGCGCCGCGGGCGGCACGCTGCGCGTCCTCCACCGCCTCGGTGTAGGCGCTGAACGGGCCACCGAAGACCGTGACCTCGTCACCGCGCAGTTCGGCGATGCGGTCCATGCGGTCGAGCAGCACCCGGTCGTGACTGACCAGCAGCAGAGCGCCGGTGAATTCGTCGAGCACGGTGTAGAGGCGGTGGCGGGCCTCGGTGTCGAGATTGTTCGTCGGTTCGTCGAGCAGCAGCACCTCGGTGCGCCGCAACAACTCTCGTGCGATACCGAGTGTGACGACCTCACCACCGGAGAGCGTGCGCAGCGACCTGTCCAGGCCGAGGTGGTGCAGACCGAGGCGATCGAGCTGTGCCCGGGTGCGCTCCACGACGTCCCAGTCGTCGCCGATCGCGCTGAACACCGCGTCCGAGGCATCACCCGCGGCGAGGGCGTCCAGCGCCCGGATCGCGTCGGCGACCCCGAGCAACTCGGCCACGGTGCGATCGTCGAGCAGCGGCAGCGTCTGGGGCAGATAGCCGATCGAGCCCTCGACGCTGACCGACCCGGCTGTCGGGGTCAACTCGCCGGCGGCCAACCGGAGCAGGGTGGACTTCCCCGCGCCGTTGGCGGCGACCAGGCCGGTGCGCCCGGGGGCCACCGACAACGACACGTCGGTGAACAGCGGGGTGTCATCGGGCCAGCGAAAAGCGATGTGGGACAGGTGAATCGACGGCATGCGAAAACTCTCGGCAGAGACGGCGGGGGGCGGCGAGTCGTCAGCGCGAGAGCATGGGTCCAGAGTAGGACGCCCGTCAACCGATTAAGTAGCGCCGCGACGTTCAGGTCGGTCGACGCTGCGGTAGCGGCGGACCCGGCGGCCGCGGATCCCGGTCAGGATCTCGTAGTCGATGGTCCCGGCCAGCTCGGCCCAGTCCGCCGCGGTCGGCTCGCCGTGGGCGCCGGTGCCGAACAGCACGACACGGTCCCCTTCGCTCACACCGCAGCCATCGGGGCCGAGGTCGACGACGAACTGGTCCATGCAGATCCGGCCGATGTTGAGCACCAGCCGGCCGTTGACGTGCACCGCGAGCCGGTTGGACGTGACCCGCGGGACGCCGTCGGCGTAACCGCACGCGATGACGCCGACGACGGTCTCCCGGGTCGCGGTCCACGCGTGGTTGTAGGACACGCCCTGCCCCCGAGGCACCCTCTTGACCTGCGCGACCTGGGCGGTCAACGTCATCGCCGGCACCAGCCCGAAGTCGCCGAGCGTCGGAACGGGGGTGCGACCGTAAACCGCGATGCCCGCGCGGACCAGATCCCGTGACAGATCGGGCCGCGTCAACGCCGCCGCAGAGTTCGACACGTGCACGACACCGGGCGGCGCACCGGCAGCGCGGAGTTCGGTCACACACCGGTCGAGCGATTCGGCCTGCGCGGCATTGAGCGGATGCGCGGGCTCGTCACCGCGGGCCAGATGCGTCATCGCCGTCCGCAGTGAGATGACTTCCTCCGCAGTGTATTTGGCCAGCGCGTCTCGCAGGTCCGGCCAGTCGTGCGGTGCTGCACCGCTGCGGGCGAGCCCGGTGTCGATCTTGGCCCCCACCGTGGCGGTGCGCCCGAGCACCTCGGCGGCCGCCACCACCGCCGACAGTTGCCCCGCCGTCGAGACCACCACCTCGACGTCGGCGCGCACCGCCGCGGCGAAATCGGTGTCCGGCGTGTGCAACCACGCGATCACCGGGGACGTGATGCCGCCCCGGCGCAGTTCGAGCGCCTCGGCGACGGTGGCCACACCGATCTCGGCGGCTCCGGCCCGCAGCGCGGCGCGGGCGACCGGGACCGCACCGTGCCCGTAGCCGTCGGCCTTGACCACGGCGAGCACCCCGGTGCCCGACCGCTCCCGCAGCACCGCGACGTTGTGGGCGATCGCCGCCAGGTCGACGACCGCTTCGACGGCGGCCACGGGTCAGTACTGGATGGCTTCGATCAACGGCGACGGCTCGTCCATCAGAGCCCAGAACCGGTCGCGGATCGCGACGGTGATGGGTCCGGGTTCACCGGTCCCGATCGATTCGCCGTCGAGGGTGTTGATCGGCGTCACGCCGCCGGCGGTGGTGACCGCCATGATCTCGTCCGCGTCATAGAGCTCGTGGCTGGTGACGTCGCGCAGCGTCGCCTCGATGCCGAGCGCATCGGCGATCTCGAACACCGTCTTACGGGTGATGCCGGGCAACGCATTTCGGGACGGCGATGCGAGCTTCCCGTCCTTGACGATGCAGACGTTGAAACCCGGACCCTCGGCCACGCAGTTGTCGGCGTCCATCAGGATCGCGGTGCGGGCTCCCCTGTCCTTGGCCTCGAAGCTGGCCGCGGTCAGGTCACCCCACTGGTAGTTCTTGATCGTCGGGTCGACGGTGTTGCGCCCGGCGCGCCGCACGTGCCGCGGCACCACCGCGGTGGTGCCGAAGATCTGCTCGTGGGGCGGGAACGCCCACAGGTACGGGATCGCATAGATGTACACCTGGTGGGTGAGTTTGGACAGGTCCTTCTCGCCCTTGCGGCGGCCGTAGCCCCGGGTGACCGTCAGATTGACGAACGACTCCCGCAACTGCGACATGCTCACACACTTCTTGGTGATCTCGGCGAGCTCCTCCTTGCTCATCCCGGCGTCCAGGCGCAGCTTGCGCGCACCGTCGAGCAACCGGTCGAGGTGGTCCCCGAGCCGGAAGATGTTGCCGTGCCACACATGTGCCACGGTGTAGGTCAGATCGGAGTGCCCGAAGCCGGTGTCGAAGATCGAGATCCTGGCGTCCTCGGCCGGGATGAACTCACCTTCGATCCAGGCCACCCCGCCGGCGTACGGGCTGGAGGTGTCGAGTTCGTAGTCGCTGTACTGGATCACCGAGCCGGGCGGAGTGTCCTCGCGGATGGCACCGGGTTCGACGGCGACCAGGTTGGAGGTTCCGGCGTTGGAGGTGGTGAGGTCCGATAACGCAGTCATCACAAGTCCTTTCGGGATTCAGTGGCTGTGGGTCTTGACGTAGTCGGCGCCGGCGTCGCCGCGGGCGAGCCGCGCCTTGAGACCGGTTGCCCACCAGAGCGCCGCGACGGCGACGATGCCGAGGAAGACCCACTTGTTGCTGGTGAACTGGGGAAGGAAGAGCAGCGCCACCGCGACGGCGAGGAAGACGACCAGCGCGGTCACGTAGAGGGGCAGGCGGAACCGGCCGAGGTCGAAGGTGCCGGGTTCACCCTGCGGGATGGTGCCGCGCTTGTACCCGACGAGCAGGCCGATGGTCTGCAGGATGTAGACGAAGAAGAACAGCAGCGACGCGATCCCGATGATGTAGTTGAACGCCTTCTCGTTGACCAGTGCCGAGCACAACAGCAGTGCGGACAGGCAGCCGAGCCCGAGCACCGCGTAGGTCGGCGCCTTGCTCTTGGGCGACACGTGGCGCCACACGTGCGAGAACGGCAGCATGTTGTCGCGCGCCATCGAGTAGGTCAGCCGGGTGGCCACCAGGATGTTCGCCAGCAGGCATGCCAGGATGTTCGTCAATGCCACGGCGACAACGATTTTCGTGACCATCGGACCGGCCTGCTGGCTGATGATCTCTTCGATCGGCGCCGCGGCGTTGGCCTCGACCGCATCGGCGTCGCGGATCGCGAGCACGTAGACGACATACATCAGCAGCTCGACGACGATCGAGGTGACCAGCGCGTAGAACATGGTCTTCGGCACGACGAAGCGCGCGTTCTTGGTCTCCTCGGCGACGTCGGCCCCGGATTCGACGCCGATCAGGCCGAAGAACGGGCCAAGGGCCGCCGCCAGCCAGGCCAGCAGATAGGAATCCTGGCCGCCGGACTGGCCACCGGTGAACAGCGCCGAGATCGGCTGGTGGTTCTCTGGTGCGGAGAACGCGATGATCGCGACGAGTGCCGTGGCGCCGACGGTGATGACCAGTTCGAGGCTGACACCGATGTTGTTGACCATCGTCGCGAACCGGACGCCGTAGATGTTGATCAGCACGCAGACGAACACCACGCCGATGGCGACCAGGATCTGTGCGCTCTGGCTCATGCTCCAGCCGAACAGCCCGCCGAGATATCCGGAGAGGATGAAGCCGACGCCGGTCATCCCGCACACCCAGCCCATCAGCGCGATGAAGCCGGTGAACCAGGCGAGGTTCGGTCCGTTGATGCGGCTGATCCACTGGTAGGAGTAGCCGGCCAGCGGGAGCTTGGCGGTCAGGTCGGCGGCGATGAACGCCCACAGCGCGAACACCGCGCCGGCCAGCAGTAGCGTCCACACGAACGGGCCGCCCGCGGTGAAGTAACCGGCACCGAAACCGGTGAACACCGCGGTGGTGGCGCTGATGGTCGCGAAACCGATCGCGAAGGACGCCAACGTGCCGACCGAGCGGTCCAGCCGCTGGTCGTAGCCGAGCTCGGCCAGGACGGCGTCCTCGGCGTCCGACGGCGAAGAGGGTCGCGAATGAGTGGATCGGATCACTGCATCGGTCATGGTCACTCCAGGTCAGGCCAGTGGGACGAACACCTGCTGACAGACAACCGCCGACGGCGCGGCTCCGGAAGTTCGATGTTTTGATCTATTCATCAACTGCGGTTATCAATCTCGTTCATGCGGGCTCGCCGAAGCTCCACTGCTCCTGCACGAGCCGGACCAGGGCGTCGGCCTGAGGTGTGAGATTGCCCGGATTCCAGGCGAGCGCGGTGTGGCTGGGTGGGCGATCGCTGATCGGGACGTAGGCGATGCCGGGCCGGTCGTAGAAGCGGGCGACCGACGAGGTGGTGAAGCTGATGCCCAGTCCCCGGGCGATCGCGGTGGTCTCGGCCTCGTAGGTGGCGGCCACTGCGGCGATCGTCGGCGGCCGGGTGCCGCGGGCGTCCATCGCCAGCCAGTAGTCGCGCCACGTGCCTGCGGTCAGCGGCGCGCACACGATCGGGTCGTCGAGGAGTTCAGCGATGACCACCTCGGTGCGCTGAGCGAAGCGGTGGTCGCGCGGCAGGCACGCGACCCAGGACTCGGAGTCGAGGATGAGCATCCGGTGCTCGGGCAGATCCACCGGCGGCCGGATGACGGCGACTTCGGTCGTCCCGTCGGCCAGCCCGGCCGTCGGATCGGAGAAGTCGAACTCCTTCGGCTCGACGGTGACGTCGGGGTACGCCGCCTCGAAATGACGGACCAGCCGGAACAGCAGGTCCGCACCGGTGCCGATCAGGTAACCGACCCGCAGCACCCCCAACCGCGTACCCGAGAGCATCACCAGGTTGTCCACGACGGCGTTCACCCCGGCGATCGCCTGCTGCACCTGCGGCAGCCACGCGGCGCCGAGGTCGGTCAGCGCGACCTCGCGGGTGCTGCGCCGAAACAGCATGACGCCGAAGTGGTGTTCGAGTTGTTTGATCGCGGTCGACAGGGCGGGCTGGGTGATGAACAGCTTCTCCGCCGCACGCCGATAATTCAGTTCCTCGCCGAGCACGGCGAAGTAGTGGAGTTGACGCAACGTCACATCGGCGGTCGTGGCTCGCCTCCTGACCGGGTGGGGACACCGTGGAAGCGATGCTAAGCGCACCTGGAGCCGCAGACACGGCAACTCGCGACGATCGACGGCGCGCGGGTCAGACCAGGACGCCCGTCAACCGAGCAGGTACCGCCGCAACGTCTCGGTGACCGTGGTGATCCGACCGACCTCGACGTGCTCGTCGGCGCGGTGGGCGGTGTTCGGGTCGCCGGGACCGTAATTGACCGCGGGCACACCCAGGGCGGCGAAGCGCGCCACGTCGGTCCAGCCGTACTTGGCCCGGACCTGGCCGCCCGCGGCGGCCACCAGCGCGGCGGCCGCGGGCCGGCCGAGGCCGGGCAGGGCGCCGGCGGCGGCGTCGGTCATCTCGACAGAGACGTCGAGGTCGGCGAACACGTCGCAGACATGGGCGTAGGCGTCCTCGACGCTGCGGTCGGGCGCGAATCGGAAATTCACCGTCAGCGACGCACTGTCGGGGATGACGTTGCCGGCGACGCCGCCGTCGACGCGCACCGCCGACAGCCCCTCACGGTAGACGCAACCGTCGATGTCGACGCTTCTGGCGTCGTAGTCCTGCAGCCGGGTCAGCACCGCACCCAGCTTGTGAATCGCGTTGTCCCCCAACCACGATCGGGCCGAATGCGCGCGCGTGCCCGCGGCGCGCAGCACCACCCGCAGGGTGCCCTGACAGCCCGACTCGATGAGTCCGTCCGACGGCTCACCGAGGATCGCGACGTCGGCGGCGAGCCAGTCCGGCAGCTCGCGCTCGATGCGGCCCAGCCCGTTGGCCGACGCCTCGATCTCTTCGCAGTCATAGAACACCAGCGTGATGTCGTGTGCCGGTGCGGCGACGGTCGCGGCGAGGTGCAGGAACACCGCGTCGCCTGCCTTCATGTCCGAGGTGCCGCAGCCGTACAGCAGCTCGCCGTCGCGACGGCTGGGCAGGTTGTCCGCGGCGGGCACGGTGTCGGTGTGGCCGGCCAGCAGCACCCGCGACGGCCGGCCGAGGTTCGTGCGGGCCAGCACCGCGTCGCCGTTGCGGACGATCTCGAAACCGGACGTCTGCTCGCGCAGGGCCGACTCGATGGCATCGGCGATGCGCTGCTCCTGGCGCGATTCGCTGGGGATGTCGACCAGCGCCGCGGTCAGCGCGATCGGATCAGCGTGGAGGTCGAGCACGAGACACCAGGTTAGTCGGTTCGCTAGCGTGGGAGCGCCGTGAGTGCCGGCGGGAAGGAAGGCCAGCCGTATGACGCCACCCGCCGAGCAGGAGCCGGATTACCGCTTCACCCTCGCGAACGAACGCACGTTCCTGGCCTGGATCAGGACCGCGCTGGCGCTCGTCGCCGGCGGCGTGGCCGTCGTCCAGTTCGCCCCGGCGTTCGGGATCGCCGGGGCGCGCCACATCGTCAGCATCGTCCTCACCGCCGGGGGCGGCGCGCTCGCGCTGCTGGCCGTGCGCCGCTGGCGGGCCGTCCAGGACGCCATGCGGCGCGGCGCCGACCTGCCGCGCACCGGGATCCCGCTGGCCCTGGGCGCCGGCATCTTCCTGGTGACCGTCGCCGCGCTGGTCATCCTGATCGTGTGGCCGCCGGGGAGCCGGTGAGGTGAGCGAGGCCCCCAAGCCGGGGCTGCAGGCCGAGCGGACGCTGCTGTCGTGGGAGCGCAGCGCGCTCGGCCTGCTGGTCGGCGGCGCCCTGGTGCTGATCCGCTACCACGGACCCCCGATCGCGGGCCGCGCCGCGCTGGCGGTGGTGGCCGGGCTGCTCGCGCTGGTGGTGCTGGCACTGAGCTACCGCCGTGCCCGGCGCGTCCGGTCCGGGCGCACCGAGGTCCCTGCGCTGGAGGTGGCGGTCCTCGGGTACGGGGCGGCCCTGTTCGGCGTGGCGGCGGCCGTGGCGCTCGCGCTGACCCGCTGAGCGGCCCCGGTAGCCTGAACCACCGTGACTGCAGCTTCTGAGGCCGTCGGCGCGTCCGGCGTCGGCCTGGCCACCCTCGCCGCCGACGGCACCGTCCTGGACACCTGGTTCCCCGAACCCGAACTGGGCGGTGACGACCCGTCCGGCGGGCAGGAGCGAAGCGACCGGGGTGCCGTGTCCGGCACGGTGCGGCTGTCGGTGGCCGAGGTGCCGGCCGAGTTGGCCGAGCTGGCCGGCCGCGACGAGGACCGCGGCGTCGAGACCGTCCTGGTGCGGACGGTGATCGGATCGCTGGCCGACAAGGCCGCCGATGCCTACGACGCGTATCTGCGGTTGCACCTGCTCTCCCACCGGCTGGTCGCACCGCACGGGCTCAACGCCGACGGGTTTTTCGGCGTGCTGACCAACGTCGTGTGGACCAACCACGGTCCGTGCTCGGTCGACGGGTTCGAGTCGGTGCGGGCACGGCTGCGCCGCCGCGGACCGGTCACCGTCTACGGCGTCGACAAGTTCCCGCGCATGGTGGATTACGTACTGCCCGCGGGGGTGCGCATCGCCGACGCCGACCGGGTGCGCCTGGGCGCGCACCTGGCTGCGGGCACCACGGTGATGCACGAGGGTTTCGTCAACTACAACGCAGGCACGCTGGGCACCTCCATGGTCGAGGGCCGGATCTCCGCAGGCGTGGTGGTCGGCGACGGCTCCGACGTCGGAGGCGGCGCGTCGATCATGGGCACGCTGTCCGGCGGGGGCACCGAGGTGATTTCCATCGGCCGCCGTTGCCTGCTGAGCGCCAATGCCGGCGTGGGCATCTCCCTGGGCGACGACTGCGTCGTCGAGGCCGGGCTCTACGTCACCGCGGGCACGAAGGTCGCCACCGCCGACGGCCAGACGGTCAAGGCGCGCGAACTCTCGGGCGCGGACAATCTGCTGTTCCGCCGCAACTCGGTGACCGGCGCGGTCGAGGTGGTCAAGCGCGACGGCACCGGCATCACCCTCAACGAGGCACTGCACGCCAACTGACGCCTGTTGGGGGGTACCGCCCCTCGGCGAGCGCGCGTGTTTGTACATCGACACGCCGTCATCTGCGTACATTTTGCGCGCGCTCAGCGCAGGCGTTCGGCCCAGGCCGCCAGCGCGTCGGGCGTGCTGACGTGGTCGAGCGCGCGGATCACCGCGCCGTGCAGCGGTCCGTCTTCGCCGTACTGGGCGTCCCGCACCGGCGGCGGCGCGTCTTTGCGGAACGCCATCAGGGCATCGCGGAAGGCGGCGTCGAAGTCGTCGGCGGCGCTGGCCCGCAGCAGCGCCGCGACGCCGCCGAGGGTGACCACCTCGGGGTCGTGCAGGTTGACCAGCGCCCCGATGCCGCGCCCGAGCGAGCCGGCGACCCGCTGAAAAGCTCTGCGCTCGTTGGCTTGTGACGATTCCAGCGCCTGGTGCACGAAGGCAACGGGATCCGCGGGCTCGGCGACACCGAGGTGGCGAGCCAGCGCTCGACCGTCCACGGTCATGTCCCAGCAGCCGCGGGCGCCGCACAGGCAGGCCAGCGCGGGGTCACCGAACGGGATGTGCCCGTACTCCCCCGCCGCGCCGTGGCCGCCGGACACCGGTTCGCCGTTGACCACCAGTGCACCACCGATGCCCAGCGCCACCATCAGGTGCAGCGCGGTCGCCACCCCGCGGGCGGCGCCGGTGCGGGCCTCGGCCAATCCGGCCAGGGTGGCGTCGTTGCCCAACAGCACAGGCAGCCCGGCGCGGCGCGGGATCTTCCTGGTGAGCACCGACAGATCCACGTCACGCGTGCCTCGCGGGGTGAACTGCACCAACCGAGCCTCGCTCACCGTGCCCGCGACCGACACCGTCACCGCCGCGAGCCTGCCGGTGTGACGCCGATAGACCGCTCCGATCGCGCCGGACATACGCGCCAGGGTGGCGTCCAGTTCGCCGCCCGCGTGCTCCTCCCTGGCCACCACGTCGAGCGCGCCGTCGATCCCGGCGACCGCCAGCCGCCAGTCCGCGGCGCTCAGATCCGCCGCCAGCACGAGCGGGCCGGCCGGGTGTGCGCCGAGCACCGTGGTCGGCCGTCCCCTGCCCTGCACCGCGGCGGGCGATTCGTCGAGCAGGCGGGCCTGGCGCAGCCGGCCGATCAGGTCACTCGCGCCACCACTCCCGATGCCGAGGCGCACCGCCGCGGCCGCCCGCGTGATGCCCGGCTCGTCGCGGACCACCGCGAGCAGCTGCGACGCGGTGGTCCAGCGCAACCGTCCGGCATGGGCAGAAGCCATCCGGTGAAACTCCTTTGGTTTAAACTCAGTGACTGAGTATATTCGACACTCGTGACCCTGACCGCCGAACAGGCCGCGACGCGCGGTCTGCGTGACGCACTGCCCGCCCTGCTGTCGCTGGCACTGGCCTCGGCGCTGGCGGTCACCACCGAGATGCTGCCGGTCGGGCTGCTCCCCGACCTCGGCCGGGCGCTGGGAGTCTCCGACGCCACCACCGGTCTGCTCGTCGGGCTGTACGCGGTGATGGTCGCGGTGTTCGCGGTGCCGCTGACCATCGCGACGTCCCGGCTACCCCGCAAGCCACTCGTGCTGGCCACGGTGGCCGGATACGCGGTGTGCAACACCACGGTCGCCCTGGCCCCCACCTTCGCCGTCGTCGCCGCGGGCCGCGTCGTCGGCGGCCTCACCCACGCGCTGTTCTTCGCCCTGATCATTGGATACTCACCGCGCCTGGTGTCACGGGCGCACGTCGGCCGGGCGCTGGCGATCGCCGGCAGCGGCGTCTCGGCGGGTCTGGTGCTGGGGGTGCCGCTGCTGACGTCGCTGGGCGTGGCGGCCGGGTGGCGCACACCGTTCATCGCGCTGGCGGTGTTGTCGGTGGTGACGCTCGTGCTCGTCGGGGTGTTCCTGCCGCCGGTCGCCAACACCGGGCAGGCTCCGGTCCGCGAACCCGGCCGCCGGCGGCAGCTGACCGCGGTGGCGTCGTCGAATCTGCTGGTGTTCGTCGGTCATTTCGGCGCCTACACCTTCATCAGCCTGCTGCTGCTCTCCAGCGGTGTCGGACCGGCGATGCTCGGGCCGATCCTGCTCGGCTGCGGCGCCTGCGGGCTGGTCGGGCTGTGGTACGCCGGCCGCGGGCTGGATCGCAATCCGCGCCGCACCACGCTGATCCTGCTGATCGCCACGATGGCCGCGGTGGCGTTGCTCGGGGTCAGCTGGCCCGCCCTGGTGGGCGTGCTGGTCGCGACCGCACTCTGGTGTGGCGCGTTCGGCGGGGTGCCCGCGCTCTATCAGGCGTGCGCGGTACGCACGCAGGCCGTGTCGCCGGAACGGGCGGGGGCGTGGGTCAACGCCGTCTCCAATGTCGGGATCGCCGGGGGCTCCGCGCTCGGCGCGGCGCTGCTCGGCACCGTCGGGCTGGGTGCGCTGCCCTGGGCCGGGATCGTGCTGATGGTCGCCGGCACCGTCGTCGCGGCCTTGTCTCGCAACGCTTTTCCGGCACGCCCGTAGTGTCAGCCTGCGGCGTTGGGCCGTAGCGGCGGGCAGTTGCCCTGCGGGTCGACGGCGAGTTCGAAGTGCCAGATCTCGTTGGCGTAGATCTGGCACAAACCGAACTGGCGTCCGTTGGCGATCAGCCAGTGGTCGGCCTCGGGCGGGGCCACGTCGACCGCCTGCCCCAGGACGTGCTTGGAGGTGTCGGGCGTGGCGACGAACTGCGCGGCCGCCGCGACGCTGCCGTAGGTGCGCACCCCGTCGTCGAAGAGCCGCTGCTGGAACCCTTTCGAGCGCCACCCCGAGCTGACGCGGATGTCGACGCCCTGGGCCTGGGCGGCCCTGGTGGCGTTCTGCAGGGCCGTGAGAAGTGCCGGATCCATCTGCGACAGAATGGGATTGGTGACATCGAACGGGGAGAGCGTGGTGCCGTCGGGTAGCCAACCTCCGGTGGTGTCGACCGCGGCCGGCCCGATCGAGAGCGGTTCCACGGGCGGGTTCGGCGCGACCGGTTCCGGTTGCGGCGGCAGCACGATGCTGGTCTGGACGAGCATCACCTGCGGTGCGGACTGCCCGCACGCCGCCAGCGCTGTGACGGTGAGCGCGCCGCCGATCGTTACGAGCGCGCGCGAAATGCCGGCAGACCGCGGCGTGTCGCGTGCAGACACGCGCGCTCGCCGAAGAGGGGACGTCACCCGGGGCCTGAGAGGATGCAGAACTCGTTGCCCTCGGGATCGGCAAGCACCACCCAGCTCTGCTCACCCTGACCGATGTCGACGCGGCGGGCCCCCAGCGCGAGCACCCGGGCCACCTCGGCGTCCTGATCGTCGGGCCGCAGGTCGAAGTGGATCCGGTTCTTCAGCGTCTTGTCCTCGGGCACCGCCAGGAACAGCCAGTCCGGACCGGCGCCCTCCGGGGCGTGCATGACGACGTCACCGTCGGAGTCCACCTCCACAGGCCAACCGAGCACACCGGACCACCAGGACGCCAGCGCGTGGGTGTCGTGCGCATCGACACACAGCGTAGAGAAGCTCAGACCCATTGCAGCAGTTCCTTTTTCAGCACCTTGCCCATACCGTTGCGCGGGAGCGCGTCGACGACGCGCACCTCGCGCGGCCGCTTGTGCACCGACAGTTCGTCGGCGACGAAGGTGATCAGATCATCGGGTGCCGCGTCGCCGACGACGAACGCGACGATCCGTTGCCCGAGATCCTCGTCCGGCGCGCCGATCACGGCGACCTCCCGCACGCCCGGGTGCGCCAGCAGCACGGTCTCGATCTCGCCCGCGCCGATCCGGAACCCGCCGCTCTTGATCAGGTCCACCGACTCGCGGCCCACGATGCGGTGCATGCCACCGGCGTCGATCACCGCGACGTCGCCGGTGTGGTACCAGCCCTGAGCGTCGAGCACCTCGGCGGTGGCGTCAGGGCGGTTGAGGTAACCGTCGAACAGCGTGGGGCTGCGCAGGTGCAGCCCGCCGAGGGACTCCCCGTCGTGCGCAGCGGCGGCGCCGTCCTCGGTGACCAGCCGGGTCTCGACCCCGTCCAGCGCAAGGCCGACCCACCCCGGCCTTCGTTCCCCGTCCGCCCGGGTGCTCAGCGTGATCAGCGCCTCGGTACTGCCGTACCGCTCGAGGGGCTGATGGCCGCTGAGCGCGGCGAGCCCGTCGAACACCGGCACGGGCAGCGGGGCGCTGCCCGACACCAGCAGCCGGGCCTTGGCCATCGCGCGGGCGGCGTCCTGGTCGCCGACGACGCGCGACCACACCGTCGGCACCCCGAACACCAGCGATCCGCCGGCGCTGACGGCCTCCGCGTAGTTCTGCGGTGACGGTTTGCCGGTGTGCACGAAGCGGTTGCCGATGCGCAGGGAGCCCAGCAGCCCGAGCACCAGGCCGTGCACGTGGTAGAGCGGCAACCCGTGCACGAGCACGTCCTCGGCGGTCCACTGCCACGCCGCGGCGAGCATGTCGATGTCGGCGGCGACGGCGCGGCGACTGATCACCACGCCCTTGGGCAGCCCGGTGGTGCCTGAGGTGTAGATGATCAGCGCGGTGGCCTGCGGCGGCGGTTCGGGGTACCGGTGCCACGACCGGGCGTGCAGCCGCACCGGGATGTGGGGCAGCCCGTCGGTCTCGTCGGGCAGCTTGCCCAGCCACGCCTGCGCCCCCGAATCGGTGAGGATGTGGCGCCGCTCGGCGGCCCCCACGTCGGCGGGCACCGGGACGACGGGCACCCCGGCGATCAGGCAGCCGACCACGGCGAGCACCGTGGCCGGGGTGGGTCGGGCGAGCACGGCGACAGCGGCGACGCCACCGACGCGTTCGGCGACCGACGTGGCCGCGCCGACGAGGTCGCTGCGACTGAGCGTGACGCCGTCGATGCGTACCGCGTCGGGGATGTCGGCTCCGGCAGCAACCGCAGCAGGATTCAGAGAGGCCAGCAGCACCCACTGAGGCTACCCGGCCGCCCCTGGCCCCCTCGGCGATACTGGGGCGATGGAATCGATCCGTGCGCTCGGGTCCCGCCAGGTGTACCAGAACAACTGGCTCACGCTGCGCGAGGACGACATCGGCCGCCCCGATGGCAGTACCGGCATCTACGCCGTGGTCGACAAACCGTCCTACGCGCTGATCATCGCCCGCGACGGTGACCGGTTCTGCCTGGTCGAGCAGTTCCGCTATCCGCTGGGGTTGCGGCGCTGGGAGTTTCCGCAGGGCACCGCACCGGAGCGGGCCGAGCTGGAACCCGCCGTGCTGGCCGCGCGGGAGCTGCGCGAGGAGACCGGCCTGCTCGCCGAGACGCTCGTCGAACTCGGACTGCTCGACGTCGCGCCGGGGATGAGCAGCCAGCGCGGCCGGGTGTTCCTGGCCACCGGCGTCACCGAGGGCCCGCACGAGCGCGAACCCGAGGAACAGGACATGCGCAGCGCCTGGTTCGAGCGGACCGAGGTCGAGCAGATGATGCGCGACGGCGTCATCACCGACGCGCAGTCGATGGCGGCGTGGACGTTGCTGCTGCTCGCCGGTCACTGACGAGATCAAGACGTGACGCAACCGTGCCCGTGTCGGGCGGCGCGGTGCCGATCCGGGCGGATACGTTGAGCCGGTCACCGGAGAACCATTGCGAGGGAACATGTCTGCCCGACGGAGTGCCTTGGCGGCCGCCACGCTCGTCGCGGCCGCCTGCGTGCATCCCGGCGCCACCGCCGCGGCGGCCACCCCGGACTGGAGCGGGCGCTACACGGTGATCACGTTCGCGTCGAGCAAGCTGGGCACCAGCATCGCCGCGCGCCAGCCCGAGCCCGACTTCCGGGCCCAGTACACGTTCAGCACCTCCTGCTCGAGCACCTGCGTCGCGACCGCGAATGACGGTCCGGCGCCGGGCAATCCGACAATCCCGCAGCCCAGTCGCTACACCTGGGACGGCAAGCAGTGGGTGTTCGACTACACGTGGCAGTGGGAGTGCTTCCGCGGCGACGACGTGCCTCGCGAGTACGCCCCCGCCCGGTCACTGGTGTTCTACGCCCCCACCCTGGACGGCTCGATGTACGGCAGCTGGCGCACCGAGATCCTCGGCGGGCTCTGCAAGGGCACCGTGGTGATGCCCGTGGCGGCCTATCCCGCCTGAGCGCGCCGTTCGGCCAGCGCGCGCAGGAAGAACGTCAGGTTGGCGGGGCGCTCGGCCAGTCGGCGCACGAAATAGCCGTACCACTGGGTGCCGAACGGCACGTACACCCGCACGTGGTTGCCCTCGTCGGCGAGGCGGCGCTGTTCGGGATCGCGGATACCGTAGAGCATCTGGTATTCGAAATCGTCGGTGCCGCGGCCGTTTTCACGAGCAAGCGCGGGGACAGCGGCGATGATCTCCGGGTCGTGGGAGGCCACCATCGGGTAGCCGCGACCCTCCATCAGGATGCGCAGGCACCCGAAGTAGGAGTCGGTGACCTGCTCGGCGTCGCGGTAGGCCACCGACGCCGGCTCGTCGTAGGCACCCTTGCACAACCGGATCCGGGCACCGGAGGCGGCGAATTCGGCGCAGTCGGCCTTGGTCCGCTTCAGGTAGGCCTGCAGCACGGTGCCGACCCAGTCGAAGTCCACGCGCAGGTCGCGCACGATCGACAGCGTGGAGTCGGTGGTGGTGTGGTCCTCGGCGTCCACGGTCACCCACACCCCCGCGCGCTGCGCCGCCTCGCACACCGTACGCGCGTTCTCCAGCGCGATCTTCTCCCCGTCGTGCGGCAGTGCCTGCCCCAGCGCGGAGAGTTTGAGCGACACCTCCAGCGGGCGCACCTGCGCGCCGCCCTCGGCACGCGCACCCAGGGCGTCGAGCAGCCCGAGGTAGGCCTGCACGGTGGCTTCGGCGGCATCGGCGTCGGTGACGTCCTCACCGAGATGGTCGATCGACACCAGACGTGACGAATCCCGAAGCTGGGCAACCGAACCCATGACATCTTCGAGCGATTCGCCGGGCACGAAGCGGTGCACCACCCGACGGGTCAGCGGAAGGCGTTCGGCGGTGCGGCGCAGACCGTCACGCTTGGCGGCGGCCAGGATGGCCGGCCGCGCGACCTGTTGGAAGACGCCCATTGCTCAGACCTCCATGTGCGGGTAGCGGTGCGTGGTCGGTGGCACGAAGCTCTCCTTGATGGAGCGGGCCGAAGTCCACCGCAGCAGGTTCTGCGCCGAACCGGCCTTGTCGTTGGTGCCCGAGGCGCGTGAACCGCCGAACGGTTGCTGGCCGACGACGGCCCCGGTCGGCTTGTCGTTGACGTAGAAGTTGCCCGCGGCGTGGCGCAGGCGCTGCTGCGCGGTCAGCACCGCGGCGCGGTCGTCGGCGATCACCGCGCCGGTCAGGGCGTACCGGGCGGTGCCGTCCACGACGTCGAGGATGCGTTCGTAGTCCTCGTCCGGGTAGACGTGCACGGCCAGCAGGGGCCCGAAGTACTCCGTGGAGAACGCCTCGTCGGTCGGATCGTCGGACAGCAGCACCGTCGGGCGCACGAAATAGCCTTCGCTGTCGTCGTATTCACCGCCTGCGGCGATCGTGACACCGGCCGCGCCCTTGGCCCGTTCGATGGCCGCGACGTTCTTGGCGAACGCCCGCTCGTCGATCAGCGCGCCGCCGTAGTTCGCGAGGTCGGTGACGTCGCCGTAGCTCAATTCCTCGACGGCGCCGAGGAACTCGTCACCCATCTGCTGCCACACCGACCGCGGCAGGTAGGCCCGCGACGCCGCCGAGCACTTCTGCCCCTGGTAGTCGAAGGCGCCGCGAATCAGGGCCGTGCGCAGCACATCCGGGCGGGCGGAGGGGTGCGCGACGACGAAGTCCTTGCCGCCGGTCTCCCCCACCAGCCGCGGATAGGTGTCGTAGCGGTCGATGTGCGTGCCGACCTCGCGCCACAGGTGCTGGAACGTCGCCGTCGAACCGGTGAAGTGGATGCCGGCCAGCCGCCGGTCGGCCAGTACGACATCCGAGACCGCCTTGCCGTCACCGGCGACCAGGTTGATCACCCCCGGTGGCAGGCCCGCCGCCTCCAGCAGTTGCATGGTCAGGTACGCCGCGAACGTCTGGGTGGGCGATGGCTTCCACACCACGGTGTTGCCCATCAGGGCCGGGGCGGTCGGCAGGTTGCCGGCGATCGCGGTGAAGTTGAACGGCGTGATCGCGTAGACGAACCCTTCCAGCGGCCGGTAGTCGGTACGGTTCCACACACCCCTCGAGCTGACCGGCTGCTCGGCCAGGATCTGCCGGGCGAAGGCCACGTTGAACCGCCAGAAGTCGACGAGCTCACACGGCGCGTCGATCTCGGCCTGATACGCCGTCTTGGACTGCCCGAGCATCGTCGCCGCGGCGATGCGTTCGCGCCACGGCCCGGACAGCAGATCGGCCGCGCGCAGGAACACCGCGGCGCGTTCGTCGAACGGGGTGGCCTCCCATCCGGGTTTGGCGGCCAGCGCCGCCTCGACAGCGGCGGTGGCGTCGGCGTGGTCGGCGTTGGTCAGCGTGCCCAGGCGCGCGGCGTGCCGGTGCGGCTGCACGACGTCGATGCGCTCCCCGGCGCCCATCCGGTGGCGACCGCCGATCACGTGCGGCAGGTCGATCGGGGTGGCGGCGAGTTCGGTGAGTGCGTCGGTGAGCCGGGTGCGTTCCGCAGACCCGGGGCGGAAGTCGCCGACCGGTTCGTTGACGGGCATGGGTACGTCGGTGATCGCGTCCATGCCCGCAAGGATGCCCATTCCGGGCGCTGGATCCGATGGCCGATCGGACAAGGAGTGGCACACTTGTTGGTCAAATCACACAAACAGGAGGGTCATGACGCTCCCCCCGCCGGGCCTGGGGCTGGGCCAGCTGCTGCTGGCGCTGGACCGCACGATGGTGACCCTGATCGAGGCGCCGCGCGGACTCGACCTGACCGTCAGCTCGGTGGCGCTCGTCGACGCCGACGACGTCCGGCTCGGCCTGGCCGTCGGGCCAGGCCCGGCCGACGTGTTCTTCCTGCTGGGCGTCACCGACGTCGAGGCGGTCGGGTGGCTCGAGCAGCACGCCCCGCACGCCGCGGCGGTCTTCGTCAAGGAGCCCACCGCGCAGGCCGTGCGGCGGGCGGCGAACCTGGGCGCTGCGGTCGTCGCCGTCGAACCGCAGGCCCGCTGGGAACACCTGTACCGCCTGGTCAACCACGCCTTCGAGCATCACGGCGGCCGCGGTGACGCACAGCACGACTCGGGCACCGATCTGTTCGCGCTGGCCCAGTCGATCGCCGACCGCACCCGCGGGCTGGTCTGCATCGAGGACACCGACAGCCGCATGCTGGCGTATTCGGCGTCCGGTGAGGAGGCCGACGATCTGCGGCGCCTGACGATCCTGGGCCGGTCCGGACCGCCCGAGCACCTGGAGTGGATCGGTCAGTGGGGCATCTTCGACGCGCTGCGCGCCGGCTCGGAGGTGGTGCGGGTGGCCGAGCGGCCCGAGCTCGGGCTGCGGCCACGGCTGGCGGTCGGCGTGCACCTGCCGCTCACCGAGCGGGGGCCCGCCGGTTTCGCCGGGACGATCTGGCTGCAGCAGGGCTCGGCGGTGCTGGCCGACGACGTGGAGGAGATCCTGCGCGGCGGGGCGGTGCTGGCCGCGCGCGTCATGGCCCGGCTGGCGTCGGCCCCGTCGCAACACACCGCGCGGCTGCAGCAGCTGCTCGGCGTCACCGGTGACGGCGAGGACCCCGTCGCCCTGGCCCGCGAGCTCGGTGTGCCTGCCGACGCCCGCGCCGCCCTGATCGGCTTCCACGGACTGGGCGCTGTGGTGCCCACCGATGTGATCGCGTTGAGCGCCACGGCTTTTCGCGCCGACGCGCAGGTGCTGACCGTCGGCGAGCGGGTGTTCGTCCTGCTGCCCAAGGTGAGCGGCGCCGCGTCGGTGACGTCATGGGCGCGGGGGCTGGTCGCGGCGCTGCAGCGGGAGCTCGGCCTGGACGTCCGGGCGGTGACGGCGGCACCGCTGGCCGGGGTGGCCGCGGCGGCGGCGGCGCGCGCCGAGGTGGACCGGGTGTTCGACAGCGCGCAGCGCCATCCGGGGGCGATCGGCCGGGTGACGACGGTCGACGAGGCACGCACGACCGTGCTGCTCGACGAGATCGTCACGCAGGTCGCCGCCCAGCCACGGCTGGTCGATCCGCGGGTGCGTGACCTGCGCGCGCGCGAACCGATGCTGGCGCACACCCTGCAGGCGTTCCTCGACGGCTTCGGCGACATCGCAGCGATCGCCAGGGCGCTGCACGTGCACCCCAACACCGTGCGCTACCGGATCCGCCGGGTGGAGCAGCTGCTGGCCACCTCGTTGGACGACCCGGACGACCGGTTGGTGCTGGCCCTGGCACTGCGGGCGACCGAACGCTGACCGCTGGGTCTACGCGGCGAGCCTCGCGGCGGCAGACGTGATGCGCTCGTCGGTCGCGGTCAGCGCGACCCGCACATGCCGGGCGCCCCTGGGGCCGTAGAACTCGCCGGGGGCGACGAGGATGCCGCGCTGGGCGAGCCAGCGCACGGTGTCGCGGCACGGCTCGTCGCGCGAGGCCCACAGATACAGGCCGGCCTCGGAGTGGTCGATGGTGAAGCCCGCCGCCTGCAACGCTGGCAGCAGCAGGTCCCGGCGCCGGGCGTAGCGCGCCCGCTGCTCGGCTTCGTGGGCGTCGTCGTCGAGGGCGGCCGTCATCGCGGCCTGCACCGGGGTGGGCACCATCATCCCGGCGTGCTTGCGCACCGCGAGCAGCTCGGCCACCACGGCGGGGTCCCCGGCGACGAACCCGGCGCGGTAGCCCGCCAGCGACGACGTCTTCGACAGCGAATGCACCGCCAGCAGCCCGGTGTGGTCCCCGTCGCAGACGTCGGGGTGCAGCACCGAGAGCGGTTCGGCGGCCCAGCTCAGCCCGAGGTAGCACTCGTCGGAGGCGACGAGCACACCGCGTTCGCGGGCCCATTCGACGACCTTGCGCAGGTGCTCGACGCCGAGCACCTTGCCGGTCGGGTTGCTCGGCGAGTTCAGGTAGACCAGTGCGGGCACTGCCGGACCCAGCTGGGTCAGCGCGTCGGCGCGCACCACCGCGGCACCGGCCAGCAGGGCGCCCACCTCGTAGGTGGGATACGCCAGCTCGGGGATCACCACGGTGTCGGTCGCACCCAGCCCGAGCAGGGTCGGCAGCCAGGCGATGAGCTCCTTGGTGCCGATCACGGGCAGCACCGCGGACGCCGCGACACCCGTGACGCCGTAGCGCCGCGCCAGCGCGGCGACCGCCGAGTGGCGCAGCGCCGACGTGCCCGCCGTGGTCGGGTACCCGCCGGCGGCGCTGGCAGCGGCCAGCGCATCGCGGATCAGCGGCGCCACCGGGTCGACGGGTGTGCCGACCGACAGGTCGACGATGCCGTCGGGGTGGGCGCGGGCCGCGGCGGTGGCGTCGGCCAGCGTGTCCCACGGGAACACCGGCAGCGCCGCCGACCGCAATGGGCGGGCGCCGCTGTCAGGGTGTGCCGTGGTACTCAGTCCTCGCCCTGCGGCGGGAGATCCTTGACGGCCTGCGGGTCGTGCTCGGTCAGACCGACCTTCGACGCGCCGCCCGGCGACCCCAGCTCGCTGAAGAAATCGGCGTTGATCTGGGTGTAGCCGCCCCACTGGTCCGGCACGTCGTCTTCGTAGTAGATGGCCTCGACGGGGCACACCGGCTCACAGGCACCGCAGTCCACGCACTCGTCGGGGTGGATGTACAGCATGCGTGCGCCCTCGTAGATGCAGTCGACCGGGCACTCTTCGATGCATGCCTTGTCTTTGACGTCGACGCAGGGCTCGGCAATCGTGTACGTCACGAACTTCTCCTAAGTCCTCTCGAACCACAGTCCGGTGGGCTGATACCGGCGGGCACACTGCTTCGCACCACCGGATCTGGCAAGTATCCCTGCCCCTGATCGGCCGCGCGGCTCAGTGTGCCCTAACTCGCGCTTCCCCGAATTTAGGGTTGCGCGCAGTTACAGATACTACGTTCCGCGAGCGGGCGTGTCTGCGGCCAACACGCCGCCGCGATCGCGGACTCCGCGCACGCTCGTCACGTTGCCGGCGGGGTGTAGGCGAGTCGGCTGACACGCAGGTGCGGGGTGTGACCGGCAGCACCGGCGTCGGGGCCGTCCGACGCCAGGCGGTCCGGGAAGTCGAACACCCCGAGGATGAGGAACATCGGATAGTCCGGCGCCTGCTCGGCCCTGCGCGTGACGATGCCGTCGATGGCGAATTCGACCGCGCCGGGGCGCCACTCGATCGCATAGGTGTGCGGGCGGGAGACGTCGATGTCGCGATCCTCGGCCGCGAAGTCCTCGAGCAGCGCGGGATCCCGGAACCGGTGGATACCCTGCCCGACGCGGGCCCGTCCGGCACCGATCGTGTCGCCGAAGACCTCGACCAGACAGATCTCGCCGCAGCGGTCCGGCGCGTCCTCCAGGCCCACCATCCAGGCCGAGAACATCGAGCGCGGACTCAGCTCGGCCGCACACGTGACCGACACGGTGCCGAAGTGCGGGACGAAGCCCAGGACGGTCGGCTGCTGTTCACGCACGGTCAGGCCGTCGCGGAAGGGTTGCGGGGCGTCTGTGGAACCGACCGGCCCGGACCCGTTCGCGCTCTGGACGGCCGACACCCGCAGCGGCGGCCGGTGGGAGTCGGCGCACCACACCCCCTGGGCCGGCGGGATCGACAGGTCGAGCCCGCCGGGACCGGTCTGGAACGTCGCCGCCGCCTCGGCGCGGGAGCTCCACGCGGGGAGGTAGGACGTGGTCCACACCCGGGGGTCGACGCGGGCGAAGTGCTCGTCGAACGGCTCGGCGGCGGCCACCACCCGAGCCTAGGCCGCCGGCCGCCGATCGGCCCCGGAATGAATGCGGACTTCAGTCCGTTTAGTATCGAGTATCCGCCACACCGGCGGCACCCGTTGGGAGAAAAGAGACGCTCATGACCAGTTCCGCGACCACCGCCCTGCCGACCGGCACCTGGGCGATCGACCCCACGCACTCGGCGGTCACCTTCTCGGTGCGCCACCTCATGGTGAGCAAGGTGCGCGGCGGGTTCGACACGTTCAGCGGTGCGATCACGGTGGCCGAGGACGGCACCCCGTCGGTGCGCGCCGAGATCGCCGTCGACTCGATCAACACCCACAACGAGCAGCGCGACGGGCACCTCAAGGCCGGTGACTTCTTCGACGTCGAGAACCACCCCGTTGCGACGTTCGCCTCCACCGGGGTCCGCGCCGACGGCGACGACTACGTGCTCGACGGTGACTTCACCCTCAAGGGTGTCACCAAGCCGATCTCGCTGAAGCTGGAGTTCAACGGCGTGAACCCGGGCATGGGCCACGGCGAAGTCGCCGGCTTCGAGGCCTCGGTCGTGTTGAACCGCAAGGAATTCGGGGTCGACTTCGACATGCCGCTGGAGACCGGTGGGACGGTCATCGGCGAGAAGGTGACGATCACCCTCGAGATCGAGGCGCTCAAGCAGGCCTGACGCAGCGGCGGCCGCGCCGGCTGAGCTCCGGCGCGGCACCTACTCGGACATCTGTCCCCACTTGGCCTCGGTGCCGGTGTGGCCGATGCGCGCCACCTGCACGATCGACGAAACGCCCACCACCACAGCGATGACGGCGACGACGATCGTCGCGACCTTCTGCGGTGACGCCGCCCGGCGGGACCGCACGTCCAGCACGGCGATCGCGATGGCCATCACCAGCAGGGCGATCGAGAAGTAGATCATCGTCTCGCCACGCTCTTCGTGCAGCTGCAGGATCGGCCGGTGCGTCTCCTCGCGGTTGTACAGCCACTCCCCCGCCGACACGGTCAGCGGGGTGAGCACCAGGTTCACCGCCGCCAGAGCCACCACCAGCCACACGAATCGTGTTCGCGCCCAGGGCAAGACGGCACACAGGATGCCCAGAACGGCGGTCAGCGGGGCGAGCACCACGATGGCGTGGACGAACAGTGCGTGCGCGGGAAGTCCGAATACGGTGGTCATGCCGTCTCCTAGGCGGTCACGATCGGGTGGCTTGTCGCGCCGATCTGGTCGATGGTCAGGGTCAGCTGGTCGCCGGGCCGTAACCAGTGTCCGGTCTCCATACCGGATCCGCCGGGCAGCGTTCCGGTGGCGAACAATTCGCCGGGCTGCAGTCTTTCAGACCGCGACGCGTGCGCGAGCACATCGCCAAGACTCCACCGCATGTTGCGGCTGGACACTGTCGTGACGGTGTGGCCGTTGATCGCCACTGAGCCGGTGAGATCGTCGATGCGGGGCAGGATCTCGTCCGCGCTGACCGCCGTGTCCGACATCGACGACATGAAGTGTTTGGCCTTCTGCGGGCCGAGGCCGGTCGCCATCTCCGCGCGTTGCACGTCGCGGGCACTGAAGTCGTTGACGACGACGAACGCGCCGATCGCGTCGAGCGCTTCGGCGGGGCTCGCGTCGAACAGCGGGGCCCGCAGGACGAATCCGAGCTCGAGCTCGTAGTCCAGCGCTGCCGAATAGGACGGCACCGGCACCGCCGTGCCGCTGGGCACGAACGTCAGGTGGTTGGACATGTAGTAGATCGGCTGACGGTAGAACAGCGGCTTCGGGCGGAAGAGCGGGAACGGTCGGCGCGTGGCGGCCTCCACCAACTTGGTCACGCGGGACTGGCCCGGGTGGAACCGCCGGATCAGGCCGCGGGCCGCGTCGATGGCGTGCCGCTCGTAGAGCATGAAATCGCGGAACGAGGCGGGCTGGAACGGCAGGACGTTGCCGGACATCTCGATGTGGCGCCGAGCCGACGCGAGCTCCCAGTCCCGGTCGAACACCACACCGCCCAGGGCATCCGTGCCCGGCTCGAGGCGCCAGGACCCGTCGGCGTCGAGCGACTGCAGCTCGAGCCGATCGTCGGTGAGCACGCGCCGCAGCTTCACAGTGACTGTGATACCAGCCCCGGCTGTGAATCGGCGGTGCGACAGGCACGATCGAACGTGCGCAAAGTGCCCACTTTCCGCGGCGTGTCGGGGGACAGACACGCACGCTCGCGGGAATGGGCTAGGCGGCCAGCGGGGTGTAGTCGGTCGAGCGCTGGCGGGCGGGGCGTCCGATGCCCTCGGCGATGGCCACCAGTTCGGCGACGGTCTTGGCCGACCCGTTCTCAGAGCCGGCCATTCGCGAGATCGTCTCCTCCATCAAGGTGCCGCCCAGGTCGTTGGCGCCGCCGCGCAGCATCACCTGCGTGCGTTCGACGCCGAGCTTGACCCAGCTGGTCTGGATGTTGGAGATCCGGCCGTGCAGCATGATGCGGGCCAGCGCGTGCACCGCCCGGTTGTCGCGGTGCGTCGGACCGGGGCGTGCACCACCGGCCAGATACAGCGGCGAGGACTGGTGCACGAACGGCAGCGGCACGAACTCGGTGAATCCCCCTGTGCGGTCCTGGATCTCACGCAACACCCGCAGGTGGCCGACCCAGTGCCGCGGCGTGTCGACGTGCCCGTACATCATCGTGGACGACGACCGCAGCCCGACCTCGTGGGCGGTGCTGACGATGTCGATCCACGCCGAGGTGGGCAGCTTGCCCTTGGTCAGCACCCAGCGCACCTCGTCGTCGAGGATCTCCGCTGCCGTCCCGGGGATCGAGCCGAGACCGGCCTCGCGCAGCGCGGTCAGCCACTCCCGGACACTGGTACCACTCTTGGTCACCCCGTTGGAGATCTCCATCGGCGAGAACGCGTGCACGTGCATCGAGGGCACCCGCGCCTTGACCGCACGGACCAGATCGGCGTACCCGGTGACGGGCAGTTCGGGATCGATACCGCCCTGCATGCACACCTCGGTGGCCCCGGCGACGTGCGCCTCCCACGCGCGGTCGGCCACCTCGGAGTTGGACAGCGAGAACGCGTCCGCGTCACCCTTGCGTTGGGCGAAGGCGCAGAACCGGCAGCCGGTGTAGCAGATGTTGGTGAAGTTGATGTTGCGGTTCACCACGAACGTGACGTCGTCACCCACCGCGTCGCGGCGCAGCGAATCGGCAAGCGCGGCAACCGCATCCAAGGCGGGGCCGTCCGCGGCGGCCAGCGCCAGATACGCGTCGTCGCTCAGCCCGGCCGGGTCGGCTTCGGCCGAGCGCAGCGCGGCCAGCACGTCGGTGTCGATGCGTTCGGGTGCGCGCGCCGCGAGCTCGCTGACCTTCGCCCGGATCGACTCCCAGTCCCCGAACGCGCTGTCGAGATCGCTGCGGGTCTCGGTGCGCCGGCCCTCGCTGTCGATCGCGGAGTGCAGGTCGACCCGGCCCAGAGATTCACTGGCCTCGTCGGGTTCCTGCCACGGCCGGCCCTGCGGATTGACGTCGCGGGCGTACCCGGTGTCGGGGTCGGCCAGCGCCGCGAGGTGACCCTGCACGCGCGGATCGATCCACGCCGCGCCCGCCTGCACGTACTGCGGTTGCGCGGTCAGGCGCTGCACCAGGTCGTAACCCGCTTCGGCGGTGACCGCGGCCAGTTCGTCCAGCGCGGGCCACGGCCGCTCGGGGTTGACGTGATCGGGCGTCAGCGGCGACACCCCGCCCCAGTCGTCGACGCCGGCGCCGAGCAGCGCCAGGCATTCCTCGCGGGACACCAGGTTGGGCGGCGCCTGGATGCGCATCTTGGGACCCATCACCAGACGGGTCACCGCCAGCGTCGCCAGGAAATCGTCGATACCCGCGTCGGGGGTGGCCGCCATCGCGGTGTGTTCCTTGGCGCGGAAGTTCTGCACGATCACTTCCTGCACATGCCCGAACTCGCGGTGTGAGCGGCGGATCGCGTGGATCGTCTCCGCCCGCTCCGTCAGGTTCTCCCCGATGCCGACCAGCAGACCGGTGGTGAACGGGATCGAGAGCCGCCCGGCGTCGTCGAGGGTGCGCAGCCGCACCGCGGGATCCTTGTCGGGGCTGCCGTAGTGGGCCAGGCCCTTGGTCTCGAACAGCCGCCGCGACGTCGTCTCGAGCATCATGCCCATCGACGGCGCGACCGGCTTGAGCCGCGACAGTTCCGACCAGCTCATCACGCCGGGGTTGAGGTGCGGCAGCAGGCCGGTCTCTTCCAACACCCGGATCGCCATCGCCCGCACGTAATCCAGCGTGGAGTCGTACCCGCGCTCGTCGAGCCACTGACGCGCCTCGTCCCAGCGCGTCTCGGGC
>Ga0247757_10000505_pt1 | contig 31761 bp, 25 predicted proteins | sample UWRJL126311R4_FD_180929 | JGI IMG/M metagenome (GOLD analysis project Ga0247757, IMG submission 180929) | Plant litter microbial communities from Arlington Agricultural Research Station in Wisconsin, United States - UWRJ-L126-311R-4 | ecosystem: Environmental > Terrestrial > Plant litter >... | reverse complement strand
GCACTAACGTGTTGCCGCTCGGTCAGCCTCGCCTGTCGCCACGCGATGTCTCCGGAGCTGATCGCGTTGATCGCCATTGCAACGGTCGCGTAGCGAGCCTCGTGCTTGCGGCCGTTCATCCACTGAGTGAGGATCACTTCGTCGGGCCTCACCGAGACCACGCGGCCGGGGCTGGCAGTGCGCCAATCGCGTAGCGCGGCCAAAGCCGCGGCCGGGTCGGCGATGCTGACCGAGTTAGTGGGTAGCGCTTCGGCGAATCGCTTACGGCGCATGGGGGCGCGCTTCGGCTCGGGCGCGCGGGTGCGCGCAACGCCACCCCGCGCGCGGAGCGCGGCCCAAGGCGGTATTGGGGCCCCGGTCTCAGTTGCGAGGCGCCGCGCTGTGCGGCGTGTGTCCTGAGCGGTCTTGTCCGACTGCTTCGCGTGGCGAGCTTCAAGCAATTCGAGCGTGGGTTGCGGTCGAGGCATCACGCGGTCGCCTTCTCGACTCGACGCCACACGATCGCATCGGCACGGATCGAGCGATCCGCGGCCGCGAGTGTTACGAACTTCGCCTCGCGCCACACGAACCGAACGCACTCGCGAAGCACGACCGCGTCGGGGCGGACGTGCACCGACCGTGAATTGGGGCGCACGGCTCGCCACGCGGTAAGGGCGGAAGGCAGGAACGATCGCTTGGCCATCACGTCCCCCGCTCGGCCAACGCCTGAGCCCGCCACTGGACCAGCGGGTGATCGGGTTTGGTTTCGTAAGCGATGAAAAGCACCGCCATGTGAGCGGGTGCGTTGATGCCTTGCTCGATGGCCGCGTGTACGTCCACGGCGCGAACGCGCTCTGCAGGCGAACTTTCGAGTTTGACGGTCAGTCTCTCTGCTCCCCGCAATTCGTCGATGTCCGGCAACGGGGGTACGATCAGCCGCTCGTAAAGCGATGCAAGATCGCGGTCCAGCTCCCTTATATCGGCCCAGGCTTCCTCGATTGCGATCACTGCGTCCCTGATCTTGGCTCGAGGTGCGACCTCTTTTTCAGCAAGTGCCGAGGCAAGTGCTGCGCGGGTCGAGGCGATCCGCGTTCGAAGTTCGACGCCAAGCGGTCCACTGAGGTCGCCTCGCAGCGAGTTTATTAAGTCGAGCGCGGCGGCAATTGGTGCCCGATCAGTGCGGACTCGCTCGCGCGCAGCTTTGGCGCGCTCGCCCGTCTTGCCCTTTAGGCGGGCGAGCGCGTCATCATAGACTTCCACGACGGCGCCGGCCTTCGGATACGCAAACTTGTCGTCGTCCGGATAGTGAAAGCCCACGGCTCCGACTACATCCGGGATCCATCGCGCCAGGCGAGTAACGATGACCCTGCTCAAGTGGTGTAGCGTCTCGACTGGCTTTGCTTCTTCGGGTAGCGCGGTCATATCTCTACATTCCTTCGTGGAGTTTTGGGCGATCAGCCGAAGTTCGCGACGATGTTGTCGCGGAGTGCGTCCGCCGTTGCGGGCACGTCGGTCAGGGATTGCAGGGCAAGGACGATCGCGGCGAGCGCGGGGTCGACGAAGACACGCACCTTGCCGTCGGTCTCCATCCCGTAGAAAAAGCCCACGGGTTTGCGGGTGGCGGCGGCCGAGTTGTCCGCCACGGTGTGATCGTCCGTGCCGAAGACGACGGAACCGATCAGTGAGGCTTCCGAGAATGCATCTCCGCCCGCGCCGTTGTCGAGCGCGAACATGCGTTTCGTTTCGACGCGCACCCGCTTGTCGCCATCGGCCGCACCGGCTGCAGTGTTATCCGCGGCGTGCTGTGCGACACCCACCGCCACGCCCGCCGCGGCCGTCGAGTAGGGCACAACGCAACCGGTCGCGGCGAGCTGTGAGCACAGCGAACCGGCGAACACCTTCGAACCTGCGTCGACCGGTAGATCGAAGCAAAAGGGCCCAGGGCCGCCGATCGTGTCGATGACCGAATCACTCGTGTAGTTTGCCATTGGTGGTCTTTTTCCTTATGTGGTCGGTGTTCAGCGCTTTTTCATCACGACTTTGCCGGCGGGATTCAGCTCGAACTTGTCGCGTACCGGTGAGCGCTTGATCGACGCCCCGCTGCGGGCAGCTTCGCGAGTCGCCTTGTTACGCGCGTAGTCTTCGAACTTCGCGCCCTCTGCCTCGCAACTCTCGATCTCGCTTGCGGACAGCGTGACCATGCGGCCGTCGGAGAGAGTAATGACCTTGATCGGTGCGGTGAGCGTGCGCACCGCGGTGTCAGCGCGCCGTTGCTGCTCGCACATACGCCGGATCGAGCGACCAAGTCTTTGGACTTCGCTCGGCGAGCAACCCATTATCGAGCTCAACACCTTGAAGCTCGCGCTCGACAATACGGGCCCTGGGTCCTCTGCCTCAGGCAAGGCAGGCGTCCCACGGAGCTGATCGATCACGTCCTCGAGTGCGGCGAGAAGCTCATCCCGTGTCGCATCCGGCGGCAGACCAAGGGCCTCAGCAATGGCGCTCGTATCACGGGGCTCGGTGGCCGGGGCCGGGGGGACGGTCGGATGCCCCCCGATCAGAGACACGCAGCAAGCGGGCTCGGTGGGCTGAGCGGCAAGCCGGATCAACGATCGGCGGATCAGCTCACCGACCGAAACGCCGTTTTGGGTGGCCAGTAGGTAAAGCGCCGCTCTCTGGCTCGGCGTCACCCGAAAGCCGACGACGGTCGAGCGCGAGGCGGCCACGAGTGCTGGGGCCGCGTGCGTTGCGGGGTAAGCGCAAAGGGCGCAGTTCACGACCTCGGTAATGCGATTGCCTTCGGTCAAAAAGGCCGGGGAGATGTAGCGCTGAGTCTTCTCAGACAACCGGCGCTCACCATCCGGGGTCCACCGAACGTTCACGGCCCAAAGCTCACCGTCTTTGACCGCGAGCTCGAACCATCCTCGTGCATCCGCCGCGTCGGAACGCCGCGACTTGGCTTCGGCGCTGAGCGAGTCGTGCTCGAGATCGACCATGAGGTCGATGCCATGACGATGGTACGCGGCCATAACGGACGATGCGGCCGCATCGTCGAAGTTAAAGTCGCCTTTTAAAGTCGCATTCATTCCGCGCTTGAAAAGGCGAAACTCACGTGGTGCGGCAGATTGGGCGAGCGAGATCGCGTTGGAGATGCTCGTTAACATGCTGTTAACTTGCTTCTGGCAGCTCTTTCCGAACGCGCAAACTGGCCTCCTACGGTGCCTTACGTGACTACATATATAGAGTTCGATATATGTAGTCACTGTCAAAGCCTAGAATGGCTTCCTCAGAGGCCGACCTCTTGGCCAGTGGGAGATGTGCGCCACGCAGTCAGAGGCGATAACCGGCGCGCGAGGCGCGTCATCGGCGCGTGTCGCAGCCGCGAGGGCAAGGCAGGGACGCACGGAGCCAAGCCCAAAGCGTCGCGCGACGCACGCGAGCGACCCGGGCTACGAGCGCGATCGAGTGCCCAGCCTTAATCGCCAGCAGCGCGTCGGCCATGAGCCGCTTTTCGTCGCGGTCGGCCTCGCGAAACCACCGCATTATCGTTGGGGGCGAGGCCCCGAACTCCTTCGAAACGGCTCTAAAAGAGCGTCCCGCTGCAATTGCAGCGACTGCTTTCTCGCGGTCTTCGTGCATTCTGTAGCGTGATCCGGTGCGGCCGGACCCGCAAACTTGCGCGGATGGGCGGGGTTGATCCGTAACACCATGCTGAGGGCCAATTCACTGCGTGGGACTGCAAGCCGGTGCCGCCTTGGTGAGCCGCTGCGTAACACTATGCGAGGCGCGTGGAAGCGTTCCGTAACGTTTTGAAAAACGATATTCGTGTTCAGAGGCGCCCTCAAGAGCCAAGGAGGTGGGGGCCCCGTATACCCCTACCCACGCGGATCCAGGTCCGATCGATATCGAGTCTGTCTGTCTTCGCATCAGGCCGAACAGGGCCCCATTCCCTTCCTGTTCTCTCGCATTCGTCGTCGCTCAATCCACCCCTCCTTCAGAGGGTGGTGAGCTAGCGAACGACCGATGATGATCCAGCGTAAAACATGCCTCCAAACCCCGGCCCAGTATTCCAATGACTCGGGGACGGGACGAGGCGATCGAGCCGAATTAGGCTGTGAAACCCCGTCCCAGGTTTCGGGAAAACTCCCACAACGCCCCCCTGCGCACGTTCGAGCCGAATTAGGCTGTGAAACCCCGTCCCAGGTTTCGGGGCGGGGTTTCGTCCACTGTGCTCCGGGACGGGACTCTCACTGTAATTCTGTGGTGGCAGGCCCCGCCCGGATCAGCGCAGGCTATACCGAACGCCCTCGCGAACGAGATCACCGACTGCGGTTCGCTCGCGCAAGACTTCTCGGATGGTGGCTCCTCGGCCAGTAACCCACGCCTCGATCTTGCTACCCGACATGGGCCCGTGATCAGTTAGCGCGCGCTTGATCTCGTCCCACGCGGTGCGCTTCGCACCGCCGTCCGCGGCCTCCCCAGGGTTCAACATGCGCTGCTTGTCTTGGTCGACCTTTAGCGCGAAGGCCTGCTCTGAGCCGTGGCGGTTCTTGCGTATGGTGGCTTCGACCGTTTCGCCGCGCCGCTTCAGACCGAGATGAAGCGTGGATGAGTAGTCGATCCCGATGCTACCCTTAGCTTCGCCAGAGCCCCGGGCAACCTCGCTCGTGAACGCCACCCGCGCGGGCCATTGTTGCTGGCATTGCACGATGGCTGCCAGCGTAGCGTCAATGCGCTCGCGGTCGCCCTTGCCCTCGCCCGCTGCGCTTAGAGTTTTCTGGAGGCTGTCACACACGAGGAATAGGGGACGGCCCCCGGCCGCGTTCCATGCGAGCTCCCACGCTCGCTCAAGTTCGATTCCCTCGGTGACGTAGAAGGGCAGCGCGTCCAGTTTAGTTGTGTGCTGGCGTGGCAGCGCCGCGGCTTCGGTGGGGCTGAGGCCTCGACGCTGCAGCCGCCGGGCGGTTAGTTGCTCCGGCCGTTCGTCTTCGGCGAGCCACAGCACAAAGCTCCCTTGCTCGAGCGCGGCTTCGGCGATCTCTAGCAGCGCGGTCGTCTTGCACGCGCCGGGCGGCCCGCTCATGCAGAGCCGCACGCCCATCGGGAGGCCCCCGGTTCGAAACTGCGCATCAAGGGCACGGAACCCTGTTCTGATCACTGCAGCGGCGGTGGGTGCGGTGGGCGTGGCCTCGCTTGCTAGGGGGAGACGTGTTGGTGCGGAGGCGCCAAGGTAGACGCGGTGGGCTTCCACCGGAACGGGCCAAGGGAAGGTCGCGGGCTCGAAGCGCTCACCGCCGTAGGCACTCGAGCACCACTGGCGAACCTTGGAATCTGACAGTGGATCCGCACTCCAGAGAATCAGCTGCACTTCTTCGCCCGGCACCACGCACACCACCATCTCGGTGCCGCGGAAGTCCGTGATGCCCGATCGATAATCTTCAGCGAAGCGGCGGCGCGTGCTTTCACCGCCGACGTGCAACGGGACTGTGCACGCTAGATCACGGACCACGAACCAGCGGCGCGCGGTCGGCTCAAACTCGGAACGAAGTCGTTTTAGGGGCATGAACTCTCGCATCGATATAAACTGAGCTTTTGCGCGGTCGATTGCCTCTTGCGCTTCTTCCTCGGTCTCGTCGGGCACGTCCAGATCGTCATCGGCTAAGTCCAGCCCGTGCTCCACGTAGACCGCGTCGCGTGCCGCGATTGCTGCGCGATCGAGTGCGTGAGCAATAGCGCGTGCTCGCATCGTCGGCTGACCGCGCAAGATTGCGTGGGCAGTGATATCGGAAAACGACTGCAGACCCTCGAGCGGCACTTCGTAGCCTAGGCCGTCACTAGCTGAAGTCCACAGTGCGTCGACCTCTGCCAATGCAGCACCCCCGCGTCGGTACTCCTCCATGATTCGGCTGTAGAGGGCGTCCGTGGCTTCGTTAGCGCGGCGTTCGCTCTCTCGCTTGAAAGCGTCCTTTCGTGCGAGCTTCTTCGAAGTGCGAACCTCATCTCGAGCGGCGCGCAGGCCACCCACAAAGTCGGTGGGGCCTCGCGCGCTTCGAAGTTTTCGAACGAAACCGAAGGAACTATCTTCGCCTTCGGCACTTGCGCCGCGGCGGACTGCATTCATACTGGGCATTGGATATTCGTCCCGTCACGCGCAAAAGGTCAGGAGTGGTTCCCTGGCTTTTTGCTTTTTGTGCGTTGCTGATCAACTTGCGATCTTTCTGACGGATCCTTTGTGATCACGCCAGTCCGGTGCTGTAGGCCTCAAGGTGCGATCACGAGACGCCGATCGACGGCTCAAGCGCGAATGCACCGGAGTGCGCGTACGCACCGCCGGAGGGGTCGTTCACGACATACAGAACCGCGACCTTCGGCGCGCGAATGCTGCGGATCCGCTCGAGACTTTCCGGCGTTAGATCGCCAGGAAAAAAGCAAGCGCGAAGTGCCTCTTCGATCGGAAGTTCGAGCACAATGTCGCCATGCACGCAGAGCGCGAATCCTTGCTGATGTGCGGAGAGGACGTGCGGGCGGGCGAGGTCGGCAACGCTCTGCATGATGTGCTGTGGCGTGCGGTTCTTGGTGCTCACGCTGCACGCCCCTTCCGAGCCGGCTTCGCACTCTTGGTGCGTGTCGTCGGAGCCTCGGGCGATGCCAGCCCGTGCAAGTACGCTTCGACAGACTTGCGGGGGATGAGCAATCGACTTGAGCCACTCTCGGTCGGACGGATGGCTGTGAGACGCCCTCGCGAAAGCATCGTCTTCACGTTGCGTGGCGTGGTGCGCAGAACGGCTGCGACCTCTTTTACATTCGCGAGAGGGGCCAGGGTTGAGGTGGCTTCACTGATCCATTCGTCGGTCGAGATCATTGCGTAGAAACTCCCGAGCGCTATTGCGCCCGTTGCTACGCGGCTCGTGGATCCCTTATTGCCTGCGCGAATTCGGCTTTATTGCACCCGCACCGATGCGGACACGTACAGCCGACGATCTCTGTTTACTTGTTTGGTGATGCGATGTGGCTCGGTGGTTTTCGTTCAGTGCGAAGCGCTGGCGTGTAGTCCGCTCCCTTGGGTTTGACGCCAAGGTAGCGGCTCACGCCAAGTTCGGTGCGCCCTGGGTGAGGTGCTCGAGCCGTGCGCGTTCCTCGCTGGTTACCTCGCGTGCAAGGCTCGCCCGCGATGGCGTTGCAGTCACGGTGTGGGCAAGGTCCGAGCACACTATTCTATGAATTAGAATGTTCCAGCGCGCAAGTCGGGAGGTGCGCTCGAGGGGATCCCGTTGATCACTCGCTGCACTTCGGCGGGAATCTGCATCGCGCTTTCAAGATCTCGCGCGTCGCGTGAAACCCCGCGGGCCACGTCCACGTAGTGCTTTTCCGCGACCGCCACCGAGTGCCCGAGCTGCTTCGCTGAACGGTACGCGCTCGCCGCGCCGAAGATCCCTGGCGCGTTCGTTAGGAAGGTCCCGCACGTGCGTCTTAGCGCCTGCCAGTTGCAGCCGTCGGGCGCGCCAAACTCAACCCGCAAGCGCCGCTCCGATGCCTTGGCCTCGCCGCGGGTGATCCCGAATACGCTGCCTTTGCCGCCGGTTTTGAGCTTGAGCGCAGTTAACAGCGTGCGCAGCATCGGCGACACTTCGAGACCCACCGTCCGCGCCCGGTGGGTCTTGCTGGCCGCGGTCACGTAGATCTCTCCGACGGGGCGCCCGTCGTGGTCGAGTGCTTCGAGGTCGACTCGCTTCCAGTCCAGATCGATCAGCTCGCCAGCGCGCATGCCAGTGAGTAGAGCGGCTGCCACGAACGGCGCGATCGGCGTGTAGCGTGGCGTGGTCCCGGGTTCGCGCTTGCCGGCGTGCTCCTCTCGCGTGGCTTCGAACTTCTCTGCATCGTGCCGCAGCGCAGCCTCAAGCAGCTTGCGAAGCTCCGCTGGCTTCCGGTAATCCAGGCGTTCGACGTTGCTGGCCAGCTTCGCAAGCCCGTCTGACAGGTCGTCTGCGCTGATCTTGGGAAGCAGGCCGAGCCGGCGAAGGTAGTTGAGCACCGTGCCGATCGCGCGAAGCTCCGCGTTGACCGTTGTCGGCGCTCGAGTCTGCTCGGCTGCCTCGCGCTTGCCGCGCTTGCCGCCTTTTACCGGGGCGTTCAGCGGCTCGCGAACGAGCGACGCGCGAAAGGCCACCACGTGGGCGCCGGTCAAGTCGTCCGCACTCCTGACCCCCGCCTTGGCTCCCCACGTCGCTAGCTTGTCAGCCGCCCGGCGGTAGATGCCGAGCGTCCCCGGTCGGAGGCGCTCGTGGTCCTTAAAGTACCGGTCGAGGGCATCGGCGAGCCCGGTGCCTGTGGCGCGCGGAGCACCCGCGTCGAGGTCCATCCGCCGCTTGCCGATCGTCCGAGACTTCCGGATCGCCCAGTCACGGCGGGCGTCAGCGGTGGGCAATGCCGCAAGGGTTTGCTTGGTGGACCGGCCGGTGTCGGGGTCCGTAAAGCGAGCCCGCCAATGCGGGTGGCGGCCGGCCGGGTCGGGTCGAAGCAGCACCACGCCGGGGTGGGGGGATCGGGTGCGTCGCTTACGTGTTGCCATGGCCGCCTTGCGGGTACCTGTGCGGGTACTTCAATGCGGTCTAGTGTGTCATAGCGGGTGGCGGTACCGCAAGGCGGGTAGGGCGAAAAACAGCGTAAATCGCGGCTCTACGGCGATCCAGGATGATCCACTATGATCACTCCAAAGAGCTTCCCAAGCTTGAGGTCGTCGGTTCGAACCCGATGTCCCGCTCCTCGAAAACGTCGGGGCTCCGTCTTCGACGGGCCCACGGACCCTGACGCTCGCCTTTGCCGCCGAACGGGCTCAGTGCGCCTTCGACGCGCTTGGCTCGATCGACGGAAAAGCGGCCATGGGCGTGACCGGCACGGCGCGCATGGCGGCGGGGGCCGCTGCGGCGGGCGCCGCTGCGACTTCCTTGCTCGGCTTGGCTTTCGGGGCGTGCAGCTTGGCCGACTTTAGTTTCGGCTCTTTTTTGGCCACGGACGCATGAGCGTGGGCGTGCTTCGACTTGTAGGTTTTGCCGAGCTTGGTCGTCTTGCTGCTGACGGCCTTGCTCTCGCCCTTGGTCGAGGCGTGGGCGTAGGTAGGCGAGCAAACAAGGGCCAGGGCGGCCATCGCGATCAGGGCGCGAGCGAAAGGGGTGTTCATCGGGATCTCCTTGCATCGAGCGTTACAGCACCGGCTCCCGAGCGTACAAATTACGCGCGATGGCGGCGGACTTCGACAGCAGCCAGTTTGTGGGGCTGTTTCGTGATTTGATGCGACCTCGGATGCTCGGGTCGTTTCTGCCACGCAGGTCGTGCCTGCTGCTGCTGCTGGTCGTAGCGGCGGATTGCAAGCCGCCGCGCCCGCATCGCTCGCGACCCAAGGCCGCCGTGTCTGCGGCTTACGATTGGTGGCCGCCGCCACCTGCGTCAGCGGCCAGTAGCGACCTGGCCCCCGTGGCAACGCCGACCGGCAAGGCTCGCAGCCCGCTCGAACGGCGCGAGGCTTGCGAGTTCAAGAAGGGCGCCATGCCCGAGCAAACGCTGGCCTCGGAAGAACCGCTGGGGCAGCGCATTCCGATCGATCACTTCGTGATCGTGATGCAGGAAAATCGCTCGTTCGATCACTATTTTCACGATCTGCAGAAGTATGGTCAACCCGACGCGGACGTAACCCCCAAGGATTATGTGAACCCGGATCCGCTCACGAAGCAGGACCTCGCGCCGTTTCATCAGACCTCGTTGTGCGGGCGTGATACGCGCCATGATTGGAACTCCGCGCACAAGCAGTTCAACGGCGGCAAGATGGACGGCTTCATTGCCACGAGTAACCCCAAGGGCAAACGCGCGCTCGGCTACTACGACGCGAACGACCTCGGCTACTACTACGCGCTCGCCAACACGTTCGCGATCGGCGACCGCTATTTCGCGTCCATCCTCGGCCCCACGTGGCCGAACCGAATGTTCTTCCATTCGGCGTCGACCTTTGGCCACATCGGCAACACCGCGCCGCCGGCGCTGCCCGAGGAGCAATCGCTGTTTCACCAGCTCTCGCGCAAGGGCATCGAGTGGGTGGTGTACGCCGAGGGCATGACCTTCGAAGAGAAGATCTTTCGCCACTTGCACGACATCAAAGGCGACCATTTCAAAGACTTGGACGGCTTTTTCGCGGACGCGAAAGAGAACACGTTGCCCGCGTACGTCTGGATCGAATCGACCTATGGCGGGCCGGATGCGACGGACGAACACCCGCCGGCGGATGTGCAGCTCGGCCAGCGCTTCGTGGCGCGCGTGATCGATGCGTTGATGAAGAGCCCGGCCTGGTCGCACTCGGCGCTATTCATCATGTACGACGAGCCGGGCGGCTTCTTCGACCACGTGCCACCGCCGCCCGCGTGCGTGCCGGACGAGATCGAACCCTTGCTCGAACGGCGGCACGTGCGAGCGCGCTTCGACCGCCTGGGCATGCGCACGCCGTTCATCGTGGTCTCGCCGTTCGCCAAAGCGCACTACGTCTCGCACCACGTGTACAGTCACAGCTCGGTGCCGCGCTTGGTGCAAGCGCGCTTCGAGCTGCCCGCCCTGAGCGCGCGCGATGCCAACGCCACGGCCCCGTACGACCTATTCGATTTCGAGCATCCGCCGTTCCTCACGCCGCCCCGCTTGCCAGCCGCGTTCGTCGATGACATGGCGAGCAAGGTCTGTCATGCGCGCTTCCGCAAGAAGAAGCCCCCCGGAACCACGGTCAACGTACCCGACTACGGCCGCCCCACCGAGGCCGCGGGTGACCCCGAAGGTCCGGAGGAAGAGCCCGAGACCGCGCCCGACGGCACGCCCAGCGGCGATTAGCTCGCGCGCCGCGTGCGTTGATGCAACGTTTGGTGGACGGCTTCGCGCAACTCGTCGAAGTCGAACGGCTTGTCCATCACGCGGCTCGCGCCCAGGCGCAGCGCGCGCAGGTGTGTGGTCTGATCGCCGAAGGCCGTGATCAGGATCACCGGGGTTTCGCTGAGCGTCCGTTGCAAACGGAGCAGCACGTCGAACGCGGTCAAACCGGGCATGCGCACGTCCGAGACGACCAACGAAAACGCAGACGCGCTCTCGGGAGCGCCTTCCGGATCCAAGAGCGCCCAGAGCTCGTTCCCGTCACGCGCTTCGACCACTTCGTGGCCGTCTGCGCGCAGCACGCAGGCCAGCAACTCGCGTAGCTCGAAGTCGTCTTCCGCTAGCAATAGCCGGGCGGGTGACGGCTCTGACTTCGGTTCCGTATTGCCAGACGCCTCGGGCTTGCTCATGGCGTTCCTTTCGCTGAACGAGGCTAGGGCAGCCGCGTTTCGCGAAATGCTCACGCCGGAGTCAGCACGACGCATGCCAGCGGCCCCGCCTGCGCGAAGTGCGCGAGCGAGGCGGAAGGTGAGGGGAGTTTCGCCCCGCGACGGGGCGAAATGGGGCTGGGCGCGCTGCGTTCAGCTCGCGTTGCGCTCTGACCCATAACGGTCGAGCTTTCGATACAGCGTCTTCCGGTCCAGACCGAGAACCTGCGCGGCCAAGGTCTTGTTCCCGCCCACGGCTTCGAGCACGCGCAGGATGTAGCGCTTCTCGACCTCTTCCATGGGCACGAGCTCGGTCGGGTCGGTCGCGGCGACGAGCACGTGCGAAGTGCGATAGCTCCGGATTTTCTCGGGCAAATCCGCGATGCCGATCGACTCGTTGCGTGTCAGCGCGACCGCGCGCTCCATGCAGTTGGCGAGTTCGCGCACGTTGCCGGGCCACGCGTACGCCGAGAGCTTCTCGGCGGCTTCGGCGTCGAGGGAGCGCACGTCCTTTTGCGACTGGGTCGCGAAGTGCTGCAGGTAGTGCGTGGCGAGCAAGATCACGTCCGCGCCGCGTGCGCGCAGCGGGGGCAGCTCGACGTGGATCACGTTGATCCGGTAGTAGAGATCTTCACGGAACTTGCGCTCTTCGATGGCAGTTTCCAGATCGCGATTGCTGGCCGCGACCACGCGTACGTCAATCGGTGTTTCGGTATCGCCGCCCACGGGGCGCACCGTGCGCTCTTGCAGCGCGCGCAGGAGCTTCGGCTGCAGCCCGACCGGCATGTCCCCGATCTCGTCCAAGAAGATAGTGCCCCCTTTGGCTTGCACGAACAGCCCCGGCCGCGCGCTGCGCGCGTCGGTGAAGGCGCCCTTGGTGTGGCCGAACAGCTCGCTTTCCAGCAATTGTTCCGGCATGGCCGCGCAATTGATGGCCACGAAGGGCCCCGCGCTGCGCTTGCTGCGGCGGTGCAGCGCGCGCGCCACGAGCTCTTTGCCGGTGCCGCTCTCGCCGCTGACGAGCACGGTCGACTCCGATTCACCCACGCGTTCCAAGAGGTCGTACACCTCTTTCATGGCCGGGCTCGCGCCCAAGAGCTCGTCGAAGCGGCGCGATTCATCGACCGCGCGTTGCAGCCGCTGCACTTCGCGGGTCAGCACGCTGTGCTTGACCGCGCGCTCGATGGCAATCGCCACCACGTCGATGTCGAACGGCTTGGTGATGAAGTCGTACGCGCCCGCGCGGATGGCCTGCACCGCGGTCTCCATGCTGCCGAAGGCGGTGATCACGATCACCGGCAGCTCCGGGTGCGCCTCGGTCGCCTTCTGGCACAACTCGAGGCCGTTCATGTCGCGCATGTTGATGTCGGTCAGCACGACGTCGAACGCATGCTCGGCGAGCTGCGCCAGCGCCTCGTGCGGGTTCGCGTTCCAACGCGCCTCGTAGCCGTGTTGAACGAGACCGTCCGCCAGCAGCTCACACATGCTGGTGTCGTCGTCGACGATGAGTACTTTGGCTTTCATGGGGGAGGATCCGGGATCGGGAGATAAACCTCGAAACGACTGCCTTCGTCGAGCTTGCTTTCGACGGTGATGAAGCCGCCGTGTTCTTGAACGATGCCGTAGGCTACGGCAAGCCCGAGCCCGGTGCCTTCACCGACGTCTTTGGTCGTGAAAAACGGCTCGAAAACGCGCTCCAAGGTTTCCGAACCCATGCCCGCGCCGTGGTCGCTCACGGTGATGCACACGAAGCCGCGCGTTTGCCCGCCCGCGCTCGCGTTGCCCGCGCTTGGCCCGGATGCCCCGGGCGCCGTGCGCAGTCCGACCTCGACCGAGGAACCCTCGGGGCTGGCCTGCACCGCGTTCACGACCAGATTGGTCACCACTTGCTGCAGCTGCGCGGCATCGGCCACCACTTCGGACACCGGCTCACTCGCCTCGAAGCTGAGCGTGACCCGGCGTTTGTCGGCGATTGGCCGCAACAAAGACAGCGTGCTCGCGGCCAGGTGCCGCAGATCGACGAGCGCCTTGTTGGGTTTGCCGGCGCGGGCAAAGTCCAGCAATTGGCGGATGATTTGCGCCATGCGCTCGCTCTGTTCCATGACGATGCGCGCGTTGTTGCGCACGGCGTCATCCGCGATTGGATTTTGCGAGATCATTTTGGCGCGGCCCGAGACCACGTTCAGCGGCGTGCCGAGCTCGTGGGCAATGCCCGAAGCGAGCTTGCCCACCGTGACCAAGCGCTCCGCGTGGCGCAGCTGCGAGAGCGCGTGCACGCGCGCCGCGGTTTCGGCCACCAAGCGCGCGTTGGCGTCCGAGAGCTTGCTGCTCATCGCGTTCATTTCGCGGCCCAATTCGGCAATCTCGTCGTGTTGCCGCAAGTCGAGTCGAATGCCCAAATCACCGGCCCCGATGCGCCGCGCTTGCTCGACCAACGCGCGCACGGGCCGCCCGACGATGCTGCTGCCGAGCGCGAACGTGAGCGCGGCGCAGACCAAGCCGAGGCAGACCGCGGTCAGCACGGCCCGCAGCACGGTGGAGCGCACGTAAGCGTCCCGCGGCTTGAGCGACTCGGAGATCTCGAGCACACCGGGAGTCTCGTCACCCAAATGCACGGCTGCGTAGCTGTACAGTTTCGGGTCGGGACCCTCGAGCTTGTCGTGCAACGAGGCGCCGCCGTGGCGCACGCGCTGCAGAGCCGCAGGCTCGATGCGCGGATCGCTGGCCGCGCCGTCTTTGGGTACGAAGCGCACGTGCACCGCGCCTTCACCCGCGTCTAGTTGTTCGAGGAGGCCGAGCGCGTGGGCTCGACCATCGACCCGCCAGACGCGCGCCATCGACGAGGCGACGGCCTGCGCGAACGTTTCGTGATCGCGCGCCATGTCCGTCTCGAACAGCGCAATCTCGCGGTTGACCGTGAGGTAGCTGGAGATGGCCAAGATCGCGACGATGCCGGCGATCATGCCCAACGTCAGTTTTGCAGAGATTCGCATATGGCTCGCGGCGGTCGGCGAATGCCAAGCGCCCTGGCCTCGCTTTTATTCCGGCCCGCGCGCGAGCGAAACGCCGTCGGCCGAGTTCGGCCGCTCAGTACGCGAATTCGAGCGGTGGCGGCTCGTTTTTGACCAGATACTCCAACTGCGCTTTGAACTTCTCGGGGCTGATTTTGGCCACGGTGGCGTACTTTTGGATCTCGGCCGGGTCTTCGAAGTCGTCCTTGCGCAGGCGCAGCATGTAGCGCCGGGCGATCTTGTAATACTCGGTATCGACGTCGACCATGCGCACGCGCGTGCGCCCGGTTTCGGGGTCGAGCATGTCCGCGAACTTGATGGGCTTGAACTTGCCCTGTTGGATCGTGACCATCGCCCCCGAGCCGCCCTCGAGCAGATACTTCGCGGCGCAGTAGCCCAAGTCGCGCGTGTACTCCATGTCGAACGGGATAGGGTCGGTGCAACGGAGCTCGTAGCCGATGTCCTTCGACACGATCGTGATCTTGATCCCGAACTCCTTCAACCGTTCGGCGACGCGCGCTTTGATGATGCGACCGAAATCGATCTCGGCGATGCGAATGTGATCGTGTTCGTCACGTTCGACGTCCGCATGCTTCGCGAGCTCCTCCGGATCCAAACGCTCGACCAAGCCTTCGGCCAAGACCGCCACGCCGTCCGCGCGGCCATAGGCCAAGCGCTTGATGATCGCGCCCGCCAGCGTGTCGACCATTTCCGTGAGCGGCACTTGCTTGGCGCTGAATTCCTCGGGGATCAACGTGAGCGTCGCGCCCGCGGCCTTGCCGATACCGAGCGCCAAATGGCCCGCCTTACGACCCATGGCGACCACGAAATACCAACGCGAGGTCGTCTGCGCATCGACCAGCAAATCTTTCACGATCCCCGTGCCGACGTGGCGCGCGGTTTGATAGCCGAAGGTCGGGATCCATTCCGGCAGATCCAAATCGTTGTCGATCGTCTTCGGCACGTGCACGACCTTGAGCGAGCCCTGCGAGTGCTCGGCGATGCGCAGCGCGGAGAACGCCGTGTCGTCGCCACCGATCGTGATCAACTGCGTCACGCCCAGGCGCTTCAGCGAGTCCACGGTCGCTTCCAGCAAAGCCGGCTCTTTCGTGGGATTGGCGCGCGCCGTTCCGAGCGTGGAGCCACCCCGGAAGTGAATGCGCGACACCGCCTCGATGTCGAGCGGCCGAACTTTGCTGATATCCCCGCGCATGATGGCCGAAAAGCCATCACGAATGCCCAGCACCGGAATGCCCTCGAGACACGCCCGAATGGTCGCGGCTCCGATCACACTATTGATACCCGGTGCCGGCCCCCCACCCACAAGGATCGCAAGCTTGCTGTCCGTCATGGATCTACAACCTAGGTTAAAGCAAGCGCCTCGCCAAGCCTCTCAATCCGCCACGCGCCCGTGCCCGTGCCCGTGCCCGTGCCCGATCTTCTTTCTCTCGAGCCCTGATCACCCCCTCCCACCCGCGGAGTGATGCATCATCGTTGATGGTCACCTTCCACTCCGCGACCGTCACAGCCTTCGGCGTCCAAGCCCGGCACCCAGCAAGACCACGAGTTGCGCGGCTGGATCGCGAGCGCCCAGTCCCATCTCCCTCCGCACCCCGGGTGCACGTTCGACCTCACCGGGGTGAGGTCAAAATGACCTACCCTGAGTGATCGGCGCGCTCGCTTAGCCGTCGATTGTGGCGTTTGTTACTAGTTTTTTGCCGTTTTCGCCGGGTTCGAAGAAGTGCACTCGTGACATATCGAAGAACACCGGCACGCGCTCACCTGCGCGTACACGTGCGTTCGAATCGATCTGTGCCACCGAGCGCGGGTGCTGTTCGGTGGCCAGGTAGACGTCCATTTTGTGCCCGAGCGGCTGGACGAGTGTGACCTTCATGCTCAGCTGATTGTCTTCGGTGAGGAAGCGGGCATGCGTTTTGTCGGACATGGACTCGGGGCGCACGCCGAGCACGATCTCTTGCCCGACGCGCGGACGCAGTTCGGCGCTTGCCCAGTCCGCGATCGGTAAGCGACCGCTGCCTTCGTCGAACAGCAGTCGGCCCGCGACTTCGAGCAATTTGCCGCTGAAAAAATTCATCGGCGGGCTCCCGAGGAAGCTTGCGACGAAGCGATTCCGTGGGTGGTTGTAGATCTCCAGCGCGGACCCCACTTGCTGCGTGATGCCGTCTTTCATCACCACCACGCGGTCACCGAGGGTCATGGCCTCCTCCTGGTCGTGGGTGACGTAGACGGTGGTGGCGTTGAGGCTCATCGTGAGTTGCTTGATTTCAGCTCGCATTTCGACGCGCAGCTTGGCGTCCAAGTTCGACAGTGGCTCGTCGAACAAGAAGCACTTCGGGTCACGCACGATCGCGCGGCCGAGCGCGACGCGTTGGCGCTGGCCACCCGAGAGCGCTTTGGGTTTACGCTCGAGCAGGTGAGTAATCATCAGCACCTTGGCCGCACGTTGCACTTTCTCGTCGATCACCGCCTTGGGAGTGTTCCGCAGCTTCAAGGCGAAGGCCATGTTGTCGTACACGGTCATGTGCGGGTAGAGCGCGTAGCTCTGGAAGACCATGGCGATGTCGCGATCCTTCGGGGCCACGTCGTTGACCACGCGGCCGCCGATCGAAATCGTGCCCGAGCTCACCTCTTCCAGCCCGGCGATCATGCGCAACGTGGTCGACTTGCCGCAGCCGGAAGGCCCGACCAACACCACGAATTCGCGATCGGCAATGTCCAGATTGAAGCGGTCGACCACTTTGAGGCCGCCTTCGTACACTTTCACGACGTCCTCGAGCACCACGCCTGCCATGGCGCGAATATACACGAGTTAGGCAAGGTTCCTTCGTGATCAGAATGTTCGAGCTGAGCTCGCAGCCGCGTTGCGCTCCCGCGCGCTGATTGATCCCGCTGCGCGCGGATTCGATCATCGGGCAACGTCACTCACAACATCATTTGCGTGCCGTGCGTGGCCTCGCGCGCCCCGAATATCGCTTGCGAGGTCAAGACGGCTAGGTATGCTCCGGCGAGTGTCTGGTCGTGTCTTTTCCGTGCTGGTGTTGGCCTGCTTCGCCGGGTGCAACACCTACAACGCCAGTTTGCTAGAAGGTTCGCTCGGTTCGTCGATCCCGGCGGCGGGCGCCGGCGGGATGGGCGGCAATGCAGGTGAGGGCACGGGCGCGACCGCAGGTGAAGACATGAGTCCGGACGCCGGCGCGGCGGGAGAGGTCGCGAATGGCGGCAGCACCGCGGGCTCGTCGACAGGCGGTGATGCCCACGGCGGCTCACCGGTCGCCGCGGCCGGGAGTTCGGGAAATCCCGGCGCTGGCGGCCCCTCCGGCGCAGGTGGCGCGAGCGGCAGCGCGGGCTCCTCGGGCATGAGCAGCGCGGGCGCGGGCGGCGCGCCGATCGTGCCCTTGATTGACGATTTCGAAGACTTGAACGAGTTCGTCAACCGCGTGAGCGGTCGCAACGGGCCCTGGTACGTGTTCTCCGACGGCACCAACGCGGGCACCCTCGGTCCACTGACGATCGCTGCGTTCCCGGCCGCCGACGCAAACACGAGCAGTGCGGGCCTCCACCTGACCGCCAGTGGCTTCACGGTGTGGGGCGCTGGCGTCGGTGCCGACATGGTGAATCAAGCGGGCAAGAAGGTCGCGTATGACGTTTCGGCCTACAGCGGCATTCGCTTCTCCGCCAAGATTGCCAGCGGCTCGACCACCGTGGTCAACGTCCTATTGCCGAATATTCACTCGGACGTCGACGGTGGCGATTGCAATGACACCGTGCCCACGAAGCACTGCGGCGATCACCTATTCAAGTCGGTGAGCGGCCTGAAAACCACCTGGGCCGTGTACGAAGTCAAGTTTGCCGACCTCACCGTGCAGGGCTTCGGAAATCCTCAGCCCACGTTCGATCCGACGGGCGTCTACAGCGTGCAGTTCACGCAGACGAACAAGTTGCCGATCGACATCTGGTTCGACGACATCTCGTTCATCCTGAAGTGAGCACGTTCAGCGCGTGAACGCGTACGACAGCGCCGCTCCCTCGTAGCTCGTCGAGATCTGGCTCTCTCGGTCGTTCACGACGGGGAGCGCGTGCAGCGGCATGCCCGCGGCATCCAATGCTTGTGCGCGCCACGGCGCGCGCGGCAAGGTCACGCGCACGGGAACGTATTGGGCGCGCGCGGGCGCGGGTGGCGGCGGATTCTGCGCCAAGCCCGACACGGTGAACAGCAAACGCCGGGCTTCGGCGATCGGCGCGTCGTCGAGCGACACTAAGCTTGCGCAGGCAAATCCAGGCGCAAACTCGGGGAACTCGAATTTGACGCCCGCGAACTGCAACTCACTGTTACTGAGCAAACCGCACACCATTTTGAGAGCGGGGGCATCGACGCTGAAACGCGCGTGACGCCCTTGCGAGTCCCACAATAGCTCGCCGGTATCACTCCCGAGCACACCACTCGCGCGTGGCGCGTAGCCCGCGCTGATCTCTCCGTTGCCCACGCGCAGGCTGACGCCCAGTTGCCGAAGCGCGACGGTCGACGCGGGCACGCCCAGCGCGCCCCACGCATCTGGCAATGCGTCTTCCGTGAAGGGCAGGGCGCTCGGTTGCTCCGGCACACTCAGCTCGATGCGGCTTCGCCCGGGCGCGACGAGCCCGCGCCGGAATGCCGCCGCGGCCGTGCGCACGAACGCGAGCTTCGCGGGGTGCCCCGCAAGATCGAACGCGCCATTGATGCGGGTCGGGTCGTACTCGCGCTTCTGATCCGCATAGGCAAACGCGAACAGCGCGTCCCAATCTTGCAAACCCGCGATGCCGACCACGAGCGGGAACATTTCCGCGGCGTAGTCGCTCGGCGCGGTCGACGCGTATTCGGACACGACGAACGGTTTGCCGAATACACGGTAAGAGGCGAGCTTGCCCAACGTGCCGGCATCGGGCGCGCTGAACTGCGGCCCGTCCCAACGCCCATGCACGTCGATGAAGTCGCTGATCTCGGCTTCTCGCAGGAGCCCCGCCAAGCCACCGAAGCTCGCTTGGCTGTTGATCAACATGGAACGCGAACCGAGTTCTTCGCGCACGAACTTGGCCAGCGACAGCACGTTGCGGTGCTCGATTTCGCGCAGGTACTGAGCGAAGTCGGCGCGCGCCCCCGGGGCGTCGCCGAACGAGGGCAGCGCGGCCTTGGCCTCGTCTTCAGCGGGCCCCGGTGAGCGCAAGCCGTCGGCCGTGCGTTGGGCAATCCAGGTCGGGTAACCCTTGCTCAGCTCGGAGCGATACTCGGGCGGTACGTCGTCCGGACTGCCGGCGCGTGAGGGAAAAATCGTATCTTCGTGGCTCAGCTCGACGTACAGCAGCGCCGGTTCGGCGCGGTACTCGAGCTCGCCCTCGGGGTTGCGATGGCTCAGCAAGCGGCGCGCGAAGTCTCGCTGAGCGTCGAGGAACGGGGTATGGAAACGGTCCAAGACTTTCCCTTGCGGAAAGCGCTTTTGCGCCTCACCCGCGAGGCCCGGGTAGCCGCTCGCGGCGTGCAGTCCGAAGCTGAAGTAGACTCCTTCGGCCTTCAACGCGGCCGTGAAGTGATCGAGCAGCGCCAGCGCGTCCGGCGAAATTCGTCCGCCCTCATCGAGCAATACGCCGGGCCCATCGAGGCCGTGGAGCCGCACCGCGTTGAAGCCGAGCTCGCGGAAATGACGCGCCAAGCGCAGGGCCGTGTCGCGCTCGGGCAAGCAGGCAATCCCGCTCAAGCTGACGCCGAAAAAGCGCAGACGCGTCCCGCGGTCATCGATGAAATGCCCCTGTGAAGCGCGCACGAAGCCGTGCGCGCCCGCCGGCGCTTCGTTGAGCGGTGACAAATCAGTGAGCGAGTGCCCCCCGTTGGGCGCGGAGCGTGACGGCTCGAACAACTGGAGCTGCGGTGGAGCGGCCTTACCGAGCGAAGACGCTGGAAATTTCTGCTGCGCATGGCAGGCGAGCAGCAGGGTGGCGGCGAATGTCGCGCGCGCGAAGGCCGCTACGGAGATTGCGCTGCTCGCGCGACCGAGACTATGGTTCGGCGCAGCGGGCGCTGGCGAACGGCGCCGCTTTTGTCGAAGAACATGCACGAATATCGCTCTCTGGTCGCCGGTCTGAACGCACTCGTGCTGGCAGGGGGGCTGTTCGCGCCACGCGCCGTATTGGCCGCCCCCAAGGACAAAGCGGCAAGCGCCCTGCAGCGCGAAGCGATGCAGACCGACTACGCGGCCACCAATTTCAAAAAGTCCGAACAGAAGCTGAAGAAGGCGATTGCTCAGTGCGGAGCGTCGGGCTGTTCGAACGAGGTGGCCGGGGATCTGCATCGCGATTTGGCAACAGTCTACATCGCCGGCATGAAGCAGAGCGCGAAAGGAAAGAGCGAGCTGAAGCGCGCGCTGCAGATCAATCCGGATCTCGAGCTGGACGACGACTTTGCCACTCCAGAGACACGCAAGCTATTCAAAGAATTGGGTGGCCACGGCCCAAAGGTCGAAGAAAAAACGCCCGAAGAGGGAACCGAAGAAGAGTGCGAGGGCAAGGCGTGCGAGGGCAAGGTCGTGCTCAAGGACGAAGAGCCCGCGGGCCCTCCCAGCAAGGGCTCGAAGAGTTGGCTCAGCCTCAGCTTCGATCAAGATCTGCTGCTTTACTCTTCGCAAGATAACGTGTGCGCATCGAACGCCACGGGCCGGGCCGCGGCCGCGAACTACAGCTGCTTCAAGAATGGTTCGGCCTTCGGTGACAGCGCGGGTGAAGACATCGCGGCGGGCGCGGGCAACAAGGTGTCCAGTGGTTTCGGGCGCGGCACGTCGCGCATCTTGCTCGGCTTCGATCGCCTGCTCGGCGCGAACGTGAGCCTCGGCTTTCGGCTCGGTTATGCGTTTGGCGGGCGGCCCGCGGGCAAAGACAAATTCCTGCCCTTTCACGCAGAACTCCGGGTCAACTATTGGTTTGGTTCGGCGCCCTTCGAGAGCTCCGGAGTGCGCCCTTACCTCTCGCTCTCCGGCGGTTTGGCCGAGGTGGATGGCCGCGTGTCCGTCGAATATTACGACGCCGCGCGCAACAAGAGCTCGCTCGATGCTTGGCGCAAGACCGGCACCACATTCGCCGGTCTCGGCTTTGGCGTGATGATCCCGTTCGCGGGTGACAACGGGCTCGTGCCCGAGCTCCGCGCGAAGCAAATGTTCGGCGCGTCGGGCACGACGTTCGACGTATCGATCGGCTACGCGCGCGGCTTCTGATTCAGCCGCGCGCGCGTTCCCGTCCGCGCGCGCTCGATTGTCGAACTCGACTCAGCTGAGTTCAGTAGAACGTGATGTCGTCGATGCTGAAGTTGAATGCCACGCTCGCCGCGACTTGGAACTGCACGCCGAGCAGGCTGGTTTTGTCGAACGTCGCGGCCGTGCCAAAGCCGTCCTGAGCGATGCTGGCGAAAGGCATCGTGTACTGCGTCCACGTGGCGGTGAGGGCAGGGGCCGGTTTGAGGAAAAAGTGATCCTCACATTTGGCGGCGCACGTGCCGCCGTCGGCGGTGGTCGGCGTCGTGGCCGGGATCTTGATCATGGCCTTGAGCGTCATGCCGGTCATGTTGCCGGTGTTGGCCTTCGCCCAAAACTTGATACCCGTGTAAACGCTCGCGTTGTACGGGCAGGACTTCTTCGCGGTGTTGTTGAAGTCGAAACCCATGCCCGCGCCGTAGGACGTGAACGCGGGACCACTGGTCGTCGCGGCGAACTTGGGTGTGGCCGTACTGCCGGGAGCGGTGCCTTTGAACAGCACGGAAGGCGCGGGCACCTGCGTGCCGGTGCCGTCGTTGTACGTGTACCAATAGCCCACCCGTGAGCCGATCGGCTGAATCACGTTGTCGCCGTCTTCTAGGTCGTCGATCAGCACTTCGGTGAGGGTGCCCGCGGCCGTCTTGCAGGAGCCGGTGGCCGGTGGTGCGCCCGCACCGCCGGTCGGGCCGGACCCGCCCTTGCCCGGCGCGCCGGCACTCACGAACGCGCCACCGATACCGGTGTTGAACTTCCCGCCCGTGGCGACGGGGGCCGAGCCCGCGCTGCCGGTTTGAGGAGTGCCGCCCGTGCCGCTGCCCGCGGCCGGGATCGCGCCGCTGCCGGCGGTGCCGCTCGGGCCGCCCGCGGCCGTGCTCGGGCTGCCCGCGCCGTCGGCCGGACGCGGCTGAGTATTGTCTTGGCCTTGTGCGCTACAGGCCGAATAAGACACGGCGAGGGCGCCCACGACGACCGTAGCCAGGGACAAGTTAAACGTCTTCATCAGCGCCAGCACCTTTGAGGGATGAACCGCGGTGGGCCGTGGCACGCGGAAGTGCGGCCCAGCAGACCCAAGCGCGCAGTGTAGTCCATCACACCCAAAAATCAGCGGAAAATGCGCGCGAAAACGCAGCTCGTGTCTGCTAGCAGAGTGCCAATTTTCTACATACTCGGGAATGGGCAGCCGCCAGACCAAGACCCGAGTCTGGAGTCTTGACTGCGTTCGCTGGCGGGTCGATTGTCCGCCGCTCGGCGCGTGTGCACGGCAGAGTCCGAGCGCCAAATTTCGAGCCGCGAGCGTCGTCGGCGAGCGCGCGCTGAGGTCGAGTTTCTCTGGATATGAAATCGGTTCCAGGTTACGCTCGCGGGAATGATGCGAACTCTGTCGACGAACTTTTTTATCTGCGGCTTGGCTGTGTCTGCGCTGGTTTTGGGAAGCGGCTGCGTGAAGCGCGTCGACCCCACTTCGGCCGAGACCAAGAACTCGCCCGAAGGCAAGGCGTGCCCCGCGAACGTTGGAATCATCTCGGACGCCGAGAACAACAGTAATCAGATCAACACGATCAAAGGTCGTGGCGGTTACTGGTACACGTTCGTCGATCCGAACGGTTCGACCATCACGCCCACCGCCGGCTCGCAAGGCGGCACCTTCGCGATGACGCCGGGCGGCGCCAACGGCTCCAAGTATGCCGCGCACATGACCGGTCAGGTCGGCGGCGCCGACACCGTGTACGCGGGCATGGCTTTGAACTTCGTCGACCCCAAAGGCACGTACGATGGCACGGCCTACAAGGGCATCTCCTTCTGGGCGAAGATCGGCCCGGGCTCCACGCCGAACGTACGCCTCAAAGTGCCGGACACGAACACCGATCCGGATGGCAAGGTCTGCAAAGAGTGCTTCAACGACTTCGGCGCCGATCTGAAGCTGACCACCGAGTGGAAGCAGTTCGTGTTTCCGTACACCGCCCTCAAGCAGATGAAGGGCTGGGGCTCCCCCCACACGCCGGGCATCGATTCCTCGCAGATGTACGGCATCCAGTTCCAGGTGAACGATAAGGGCGCCGCCTACGACGTGTGGGTCGACGACATCGAGTTCACCGGCTGTCCCTGATTTTCCGCCTTCTTGCGTCTTTGCGGCCGGCGTCAGCTGGCCGCTGCTGTTCCGGGGGGCGCGCGCTCTTCACCACTGCTAAGTGGGGGGCGCTGCGCCTCGCCCCGTGAAGTAAATAAAGTTCTCTCTAGCCCGGCCCGTTTTAGGCACGGTCTCAACCATCCCGACTCTTTCGTGGAGCTCTCCTGTCATGCGCTTTGGTCACTTCGACGACGCCCGTAGAGAATACGTCATCACCACCCCCAAGACCCCGTACCCGTGGATCAACTACCTGGGTAGCGAGCAGTTCTTCGGGTTGGTCTCGCACCAAGGCGGCGGATACTGCTTCTACCGCGACGCCAAGATGCGCCGGTTGACGCGCTACCGCTACAACAACGTGCCCACGGATTCGGGCGGTCGCTACTTCTACATCAACGACGGCGGCGATACCTGGACGCCCACTTTCATGCCGATGAAGAAGGAGCTCAGCTCCTTCGAGTGCCGGCATGGGCTCGGCTACACGCAGATCACCGGCACCCGCAACGCCTTGCGTGCGGAGGTGCTCTATTTCGTGCCGATCGGCGGGCAAACCTGCGAGGTACACCAAGTCACACTCAAGAACGAAGGCGCGACCCCCAAGCAGGTCAAGTTGTTCTCGTTCATCGAGTTCTGTCTGTGGAACGCGGCGGACGACGGCACCAACCTGCAGCGCAATTTCAGCACCGGCGAGGTCGAGGTCGTCGGCAGCACGATTTATCACAAGACCGAGTACCGCGAGCGCCGCGATCACTTCGCGTTTTATCACGTGAACGCACCCGTCGCGGGCTTCGACACCGATCGTGAGTCGTTCATCGGTTTGTACAACGGCTTCGGCGAGCCGGACGTGCCGATCGCCGGTGAATCGAAGAACACGGTCGCCAGTGGTTGGTCGCCGATCGCATCCCACGGCTTGGAAGTCACGCTCGCTCCCGGCGAAGAGAAGAAGTTCGTGTTCGTGCTCGGCTACGTCGAGAACCCGCGCGACGAGAAGTGGGAGAAGCCCGGCATCATCAACAAGACCCGCGCCGAGCAGCTGATCGCAGATTTCTCGACGTCAGAGCAGGTAACAGCCGCGCTCGCCAAACTGCGCGCCCACTGGGAGGGTTTGCTCTCCAGCTACTCGGTCGAGTCGGGTGACGAGAAGCTGAACCGGATGGTCAACATCTGGAATCCATACCAGTGCATGGTGACCTTCAACATGTCGCGCAGCGCCTCGCTGTTCGAGACGGGCATCGGCCGCGGCATGGGCTTCCGGGACTCGAATCAAGATCTGCTCGGCTTCGTGCACCTGGTGCCCGAGCGCGCGCGTGAGCGCATCATCGACATTGCGTCCACGCAATTTGCCGATGGCAGCGCGTACCACCAGTATCAACCGCTCACCAAGCGCGGCAACAACGACATCGGCAGCGGCTTCAATGATGACCCGCTGTGGTTGATCTTGGGCGTCTCGGCTTACATCAAAGAGACGGGTGACTACGGCATTTTGGACGAGCAAGTGCCGTTCGACAATGACCCGAACAACGTGGCCTCGTTGCTCGAGCATCTGAAGCGCTCGTTCGACCACGTCGAACACAACCTCGGCCCGCACGGCCTGCCGCTGATCGGTCGGGCTGATTGGAACGACTGCCTGAACTTGAACTGCTTTTCGGACGATCCGAACGAGTCGTTTCAGACCACGGGCAACCGCACGGGTCGCACGGCCGAGTCCGTGTTCATCGCGGGCATGTTCGTGCACATCGGTCCCGAGTACGCGAAGATCTGCGAGTACAAGGGGCAGAACGCAGAGGCGACTCGCGCTCGCGGCGAGATCGCCAAGATGGAGCGTGCCGTGCTCGAACACGGTTGGGACGGCGAGTGGTTCCTGCGCGCGTACGACTTCTTCGGCAACAAGGTGGGCAGTAAGGATTGCCCCGAGGGCGACAGCAATATCCTGATCGAGCCGCAAGGCTACTGCGTCATGGCCGGCATCGGCGTCGCAACCGGTGAAGCCAAAAAGGCGCTCGACTCGGTGAAGGAGCGGCTCGACACGCGCTACGGCATCGTGCTCAATAACCCGCCCTATCGCGACTATCACATCGAGCTGGGGGAGATTTCTTCGTATCCCCCGGGCTACAAAGAGAACGCGGGCATCTTCTGCCACAACAACCCCTGGGTGATGATCGCCGAGACCGTGATCGGTCGCGGAGAGCGCGCCTTCGAGTATTACAAGAAGATCGCGCCCGCGTACCTCGAAGACATCAGCGAGATCCACCGCACCGAGCCGTACGTGTACTCGCAAATGATCGCGGGCAAGGACGCGCCGCGTCACGGTGAAGCCAAGAACTCGTGGCTCACGGGCACCGGTTCGTGGAACTTCGTCGCCATCTCCCAGCACATGCTGGGCGTTCGCCCAGAGTGGGACGGCCTGTGCGTCAAACCGTGCATTGGCAAAGAGGTTCCCGAATTCACCGTCACGCGCAAATGTCGGGGCGCCACCTACCGCATCCACGTGAAGAGCACGGGCGGCAGCGGCAAGGTGAAGCTCACCGTCGACGGGAAACCGATCGAAGGCGTGATCGTGCCGTTTGCAAAGCCGGGCAGCACCGTTCACATTGAGTGCGAGGCAAGCTAGCTCGAACTCTGCCCCTTAGAAGGTCCACCATCGATGCGAAGGTTCTCGGCGCGGCGCTTATCTGTTTTATTTGGTCTGAGCGCCGCGCTGGTCGGCGCCGCTTCGTGCAGCGCGGGCGGTGATCCGTCCGGTGGTGGCCGCGGAGACGCGGGTTCCGGCCCCGGCGCCTCGGCTGGCTTTGGCAACATCGGCAACGTTGGCAATGTCGACGGCAACGCGGCGACTGGGAACATTGCGACCGGCAATGGCGGCAACGGAAGCCCGCCGGGCGACATCTGTGACGAGGTGACCGTCAACTTCGATCCCAAGATTCCGACGGTGTTCGTGCTGGTCGATCGCTCGGACAGCATGTTCACGCCCAACGACAAGCAAGTCGTTACTTGGGAGCCACTGAAAGCGGGCGTGCTCTCCGTAGTGAGTCAGCTCCAGGACAAGGTGCGCTTCGGCTTCGGTGCCTTCACTGGCCAGCAGGGAGGCATGTGTCCGATCTTCGAGTCGATCGCGCCGGCGCTCAATAACTCTGCGGCGATCTCCGCGGTCTACCAACCACTCGGCCGCGTCAGCGGCGCCGCCGGTGAAACCCCGGTCATGCTGGCGCTGCCACTCGTCAAAGGCCTGCTCGACCAAGTGGCTGACGACGGCGACAAGTACATCCTATTCGTGACCGACGGCGAGCCAGATTTTTGTGACAACGGCGACTCCAAGTGCCCGATCGATGCCGTCGTGGGCGGCGTGCAGCAGCTAGCTGCGCAGGGCATTCACACCATCGTCTTCGGTCTCGGGACCTCGATCATCGCCAATTCAGGCGCCTTCTTGCAAGCGGTGGCCAATGCCGGCGCGAGTCTGCCGCCCACGGCCCCGTTCGGCGCAATGACCAAAGAGCAAGACGTTTGCTATGCGTGCCAAGGCATCGCTCCCTGGTCCGCGCTCTTTCCCGCCACCGCGCCGCATGATTGCGCGATGCCCGGTAAGCAAACACTCGGCGCCTACGGCACGCCCGCTACGAACGCCACCGTGTACACTCCGGACCCGGCGAATCAAGACGCGCTTGCCGCCGAGATATCGAACGTAGTCAAAGGCATCAAGAGCTGCGTCTTCGATCTCGGCGGAGACATTCAGGTCAACCTCGACTTACTCGACAAAGCGACCGTCGAGATCGAAGGCGTCGTAGTCCCGCACGCATCCGACAACGGTTGGCGCATGAATAGCTCGACCCAGCTCGAATTCGTGGGCAGCGCGTGCACGACTTGGAAGGATCCGGCTAGCAAGACCACCAAGTTTGGGTTTCCGTGCGACATCATCATCCCGAAGTGAACTGAGCCAAGCACGCGGCGCACGAGGGCCGAGAAAAGCCGATCGACTGCCGTCGATCGGCTTTTTGCACGTCTAGAGTCGATATTGGCAAAGTGCCAGTCAGTCGACTTCTCGTTTGTGGCAGCGCACGTGCGCGCCGCCACAAACGAGAAAACCCTACCGCTCTTTTCGAGGTCGGTAGGGTTTTTCGAGGAGCGGACGGCCGCTCAGGCAAGCGAGACGCGAGCGGGCAGGCTCACCACCACATCGTGGCTTCGATCTTGAACACGTTCACGTCCGGGCGCGTGGTGGGGGCACCCCGTTGGCCGGTCAGCGCGGGGTAACCCGAGCCGAAGCCGTCCGGCGGGACGGGAGAAGACGGCGGCTGCACGCAGCGCTCTTCACCGGGCGTGTACACCACGCCGTCAGCGGGCGTGATGCCGGGGCCGCACTCGCGCTGGTTGTAGATGTAGCGCGAGTACTGAATGGTGATCGCTTCGTGCGTGTTCCACTTGGACTTGAACACCAAGCGCGGCGACAGGATCGCGAAGGATTGCTCCGGGACCTTGCTGTTCGGCTGCAAGCGGTCGAAGCGCACGCCCGCGGTGAGCCAAGGCAAGATCGAGTACGCGACGTCAGCGCCGTACTTGAGCTTGTGGATGCCGTCGTTGTCTTTGTAATCGCTCTTCACCTTGTTGTACATGCCGTACAACTTGAGCACCAGATCCGAGCCATCACCCCAGAACTTCTGACCACCGGAGCTCTGCTGGGTGAAGTTGGTGAGGCTGAACTCGTACTGCGCGAGCAGGGTGTCGACGCTGCCATCGCCCAAGCTGCAGGGTCGGGTCGGGTCGAAGTTGCCCGCGGGCTGCGGGTAGTACGCGCGGCCGTGCAGACCGGGCGTGGTGTTGAACTGCGTGTCGACACAGGACGGGCCGAGGTAGTTGTCCACCACGCCGAGGCCGAACTCGCCGCCCCCGGAAGAGTGAATCACCTCGATCGCCCGGGCGACGGTGACGGCTTTCTTCAGGCCGACGTGCGAGTAGGCCCCGTAGAAGTAGCCAAACGCGCCGAGGTCGAAGCGCGCATCGAGACCGGCTACCCACATCTTGCCGTCGGGGACGCCGGTGATCGACGTCGCGGTCGCGCGGGGGAGGCTGTACGGCGTGGTGATCGCGCCGTTGCCGTCGACGGTCACGCCGGGGTCCGCGCTGCGCTCTTCTTCTTGCGTCCACGAGTGCAGGTAGTGGGCGGTGAACTGGATCGCTTCCGTATGCTTGAAGCCGATGTGGCCATGGTTCAGCATCGTGAAGCGCGAGTTGTTGAAGTGGTTCGGATCAGGCTTGCGGAAGCCGATACCGTGCTCGACCCAGAGCGAGTTGTTCTCGTCGATGTCGTAGTCGATGTGCAGCGCTTCACCCGCGTTGTGGATGCGGCCGAACATGTACGTGTCGTACTCGCCGGCGTCGTACTTGCCGGCCGAGCCGTACTTGTTCGAGAAGGCACCGACGCGCCAAGCCAAGCGCACGTTCTCGTAGCCGAGGTCCGGCGTCAGGTCGACGTAGCCGTCGGAGATACCGAGCTGCGTTACCGGGTTGCTGAAGGCGGCGTCGGCGAAGTTGTAGCCCTGGATGGACACGGTACCCTTGGCAACGGAGTTACCGAGCGACAGGTAGAGCTCCGCCCAGTCCGTCTTGTTGTGCGGCGAGCTCTGCCAGCTCAGGTACTGGTCGTCCGGAATGATCGGCGAGTGGAGCGTGGTGCCGCTCTGACCTTCGCCCGGGTTGTCGCGCTTGCCCATGCCCACGCGCATCGGAGCGCGGATGTAGCCGTGATACTCGAACTTCCAGCTGTCGTCGTTGACGGCGGCGGGGGGACCGGAGACGGTAGTGACCGCGGCCGTCGTCGAGGCCTTGGCCGGCGGCGGGGGCGGCGCCGGTTCGGCCGTGTTGGTCTGGGAGATCCCGGTCGGCACCGATTGGGTGGCGGGGCCATCCGACTTGGCGGCCGGCATCTCCTTCTTCATCTCCACTTCGTCGTCCGCCAGGGGGGCGGTCGGTTCGGCCTCCTGCGCGGCGACCGGGAGTACGAAAAAGAGACCAGAGAAAATCAGGGGGAGTTTGCGCATCATCTGGCGTCGTTCCTGCGTAAGGACGTAGGGTATCGTAAGCGGCTGAGGGCCGGGTCGGTTTGCGTTTCACTCCTATCAGAGATGAAACAGACCGGAAAGCTAAATGTGGAAGCGGTTCCACACGCGTTCTAGCGAGTCCCGCGCGATTCAGTCTCCTTTGTAAAAGTGCAGCAGATACCACTTGTGCAACGGTGTCGACGGCCGCGAAATGCGGCGATCTTCAGCGCCAGTTTAGACAGTTAGAGCATGCACCCTAACTCGCCTTCCGACGTCTGGGTATTTGCTTACGGCTCGTTGATTTTTCGCGCCGACTTTCGATTCGTCGAGCGCAAAATTGCGCGTTTGCCGGGGTTTTCACGGCGTTTTTGGCAGAGCTCGCCCGACCACCGCGGGACGCCGGAGGCGCCGGGAAGAGTCGTTACGTTGATCGAAAATGCGAGCGCGAGCGTGCTCGGGGTCGCGTATCGCATTGCGCGCGAAGACAGTGACGCAGTGCTGGCGGCCCTCGATGAACGGGAGCGCGCGGGCTACGAGCGGATCTGCGTGGAGGTCGAGTTCGTGGCCGCGCCGTTCGGCAGCGTGACCGCAGTGGTGTACCAGGCGCGCGCCAAAAACCCCGGCTATGTTGCAGATAACGACGAAGCGAGCATTGCGCGCATCGCGCGCTCGGCAAGTGGGCCGAGTGGCGACAACGCGAGCTACGTGCGGCGACTCGCGCAGGCCCTGCGTGAGATTGGTGAAGAAGACCCGCACGTCTTCGAGATAGAACGCTTGCTGGCCGACACTCGCTGACGGGCGCGGCTCCGCACGCACTGGGCCAGACCCGTAGTATACGAGGCCCGTCAATGCTCGGACTCACGCGCTATCAATGGTTGGTCTTGTTCGCCGCCTGGTTGGGGTGGGGCTTCGACATCTTCGACGGCTTACTGTTCAACTTCGTGTCGCCGGTCTGCGTGCCGAACCTGATTCACCTGAACCCCGCGTTGCCCGAAACGAGCAAGACCGTGTGGACGGTGACGCTTACCTCACGAGCTTGCTGTTGATCGGTTGGGCGATCGGCGGGGTGATCTTCGGTCGTATCGCCGACCGCCTCGGTCGAACGCGCACGTTGCTTTTGACGATGCTCGTGTACGCGCTGTCGACGGCCGCCTGCGCGTTCGCCCCCAACATTTACGTTTTGGCCGGCTTCCGTTTCTTGGCGAGCCTCGGCATCGGCGGCGAGTGGGCGGCGGGGGCGGCCTTGGTGGCGGAGTCTTTGCCGTTCGCCAAGCGCGTGATGGGCGGCGCGTTGCTCTACACCTCCGCGCCAATGGGCCTATTTCTGGCCACGTTCGTCAATGATCTGTTCACGCGTCAGCTGTCAGGCATCGCCTCCGATCCGAATCTGTCGTGGCGCGCGGTGTTCCTGACCGGGCTCGTGCCGGCGGTAGTGGCGGTGCTGATTCGCCTGCGCGTTCACGAGCCGGAAGTGTTCAAAGAGCCGACGGCCGCGCCGCGCATCCGCGAGCTGTTCACCCCGAAGTACAAGCGCCGCACGCTGGGCGGCTTCATCCTCGCGTTGGTTGCGTTGGTCACCTGGTGGAGCTGCAGCGCGTTCATCCCGATGGTCGCGAACTACCTCGCGTCCGGCGCACACTTGACCGGCCAAGCTTTCGCCGAGCTCAAGGCCAGTTACGTCACGCGCGGCACGACCTGCTTCAACCTGGGCGGCCTGATCGGCACGCTGCTGACCATCCCGGTCGCGACGCGCTTTGGTCGGCGGCCCATGTTCTTGCTCTACTTCTCGCTGGGCGCGTTGGCGATCTGGTGCACCTTCGGCTTGCCCCTCGGCCCCGAAACGCGGCTGCTGCTGATGTTCACCGTGGGCCTGACCGTGTTCGGGGTGTTCGGTTCGTTCACGTTTTACCTGCCCGAGCTGTTCCCGGTGCGTCTGCGCGGAACGGGCGCGGGCTTCTGCTACAACGCCGGCCGCGTGATCACCTCCGGGTTCCC
>Ga0247757_10000504_pt1 | contig 31772 bp, 31 predicted proteins | sample UWRJL126311R4_FD_180929 | JGI IMG/M metagenome (GOLD analysis project Ga0247757, IMG submission 180929) | Plant litter microbial communities from Arlington Agricultural Research Station in Wisconsin, United States - UWRJ-L126-311R-4 | ecosystem: Environmental > Terrestrial > Plant litter >... | reverse complement strand
CGCGTAGACCGCGGGGCGGTGTCCGCCCATCGCGTTGTTGATCGCCCGGCCTTCGGCGACGTCGCCGACGCTGGTGCCGGTGGCGTGGGCGTTGACGTGATCGATGTCGGTGGGCGCGAGACCGGCCAACTGGATGGCGCGCGACATCGCGTACCCGGCTCGTTCACCGTTGGGGTCCGGCGCCACCATGTGGAAGCCGTCCGAGGTGATGCTCGCACCCATCAGCCGGGCCAGGATGGTCGCGCCGCGGGCCTTGGCGTGCTCCTCGGTCTCGATGACCATCAGCGCGCCTGCCTCACCGAACACGAAGCCGTCGCGGTCCCTGTCGAACGGACGGCAGGCGCCTGCGGGGTCGTCGTTGTTGGTCGACATCACGATCCGCATCTGCGCGAAGCCGGCGATCGGCACCGCCTCGATGCGCTGCTCGACACCGCCGCAGATCGCTATGTCGGCCTCGCCGAGGACGATGTTGCGCCAGGCCTGGGCGATGCCCTCCGAACCCGACGCACACGCGGACACGGGCGTCACCACACCGGCCCTCGCGTGCCGGTCGAGCCCGACCACCGCGGACGGGCCGTTGGGCATGTACATCTGCACGGCCAGCGGGGAGACGGCACGGACGCCGTCCTCGCGCATGCCTTCGTAGGCGAACACCAAGGCCTCGGCGCCGCCGAGGCCGGTCCCGATCGACACCAGCAGACGGTGGGTGTCGACGTCGGGGGAGCCGGCGTTCTCCCAGACCCGACGCCCCAGCACGGTCGCCATCTTCTGCGGGTAGGACATCCGGCGGTTCTCGACCTCGGTCAGTTCACCGACGAAATCCTCCAGCAGGTGGCCACCGATCCGCACAGGCAGGTCGTATTCCTCGACATACGGATCGTCGAGTTCACGGATCCCGCTCTGCCCGTCCAGCAGCGCCTTCCACGTACCTTCGGCAGAGGTGGCGACACTGGTGGTCATGGCCATACCGGTCACGACCACGTCGGGCAGCCCGCTACCTGTTGTCGGCGTAGCCATGCTGGGGCGCGTGTCCTTTCTTCGCTTCAGTCCGCTGCGGTCAGGTCAGTAACGACCGAACGCCAGAGCGACATTGTGTCCACCGAAACCGAACGAGTTGTTGATGGCGTACGAGTAGTCACCGTATCGAGGCTCGCCCGCGACGACATCGAGATCGATCTCGGGGTCGGGCGTCTCGTAGTTCAGTGTCGGCGGAATGACGCCGTCGCGCAGCGCGAGCACCGTCAGGATCGACTCCAGCGCGCCGACCGCTCCGATGGAGTGGCCCAGCGCCGACTTCGGTGCGTACACCGCGGCGTGCTCCACACCGGCGACGCGGATGGCGTTGGCCTCTGCGGTGTCACCGATCGGAGTGGCCGTGGCGTGCGCGTTGACGTGCTGGATGTCCCTGGTGTCCAGTCCAGCGGTCTCGAGGGCACGCTTCATCGCCGCACCCGCCCGCAGGCCGTCGGCCGCGGGAGCGACCATGTGGAAGGCATCAGAGGTGATGCCCGCGCCCATGAGCCGGGCCAGCGGCTTGGCGCCGCGGGCCTTGGCGTGCTCCTCGGTCTCGATGATCATCATCGCGCCGGCCTCGCCGAACACGAATCCGTTGCGGTTCTTGTCGAACGGACGCGACGCTCCCGCAGGATCGTCGTTGGTGGTCGACATGGCACGCATCATCGAGAACGCCGCGATGGGCAGCGCTTCGATGCCGCCTTCGACGCCGCCGACGACGGCGAAGTCGGCGTCACCCATGACGATCTGGCGCCACCCGTGAGCGATCGCCTCCGAGCCGGAGGAGCACGCCGACACCGGGGTGATCACCCCGGCGCGGGCGCCCAACTCCAGACCGGCGACGGCTGCTGCGCCGTTCGGCATGATCATCTGCACGGCGAGCGGGGACACCTTGCGGGGCCCGCCCTCGTTCATCGCGTCATAGGTCTCGACGATCTTCTCGCCGCCACCCAGCCCGGTGCCGATGATGACGGCGAACCGGTCGGGGTCGACCTCGGGCGTGCCCGCGGTCTCCCACAGCCGGCGGGCCAGCAGCTTCGACATGCGCTGCACGTAGGACATGCGGCGCATGTCGATCCGCGTCATGTGGCTGTCGACGTTGTCGACCAGGTGGCCGCCGATACGCACCGGCAGGTCCCACTTGGTGACGAAGTCGTCCTCCAGGACGCGGATGCCGCTTTCGCCAGCCAGCAGGCCCTTCCACGTGCTCTCGATGTCGCCGGCGATGGCCGTGGTGGCCTCGACGGCGGTCACCACGACGCTCGGGAAACCTCCGTTAGCAGTGGAAGGCCTGCTCATTCCGCTGCGAACTTCTCGCGCAGGGCGGCAGCAGCCTCGGGGTTCTCTTCCTCGAGCTTCTGGATGTAGGCGACGACGTCACCGACGGTGCGCAGACCGGCGAGGTCCTCGTCGGGGATCTTCACGCCGTACTTGTCCTCGGTCTGCACGGCGATCTCCACCATCGACAGCGAGTCGATGTCCAGGTCGTCGACGAAGGACTTCTCGGGAGTAACCTCCGACGGCTCGATGCCGGTGACCTCTTCGATGATCTCGGCGAGACCGGCGATGATTTCTTCCTGACTGGCGGGCACAGTGGCTCCTTCTATCTTTTTGGTTGTTACCTGGGGTGGAACGTCTTCGGGTGGAACAGGCCGTCGGTCAGACGGCGCGGAGGGCCTCGGCGAGGCCGTCCAGATCGGTGGGGGACTTGACCGGGTGGGTCGGCGTGCCCTTGAGTTCGCGCTTGGCGATGCCGCTCAGGGTTCCGGCCGGGGGGAACTCCACTAGCGCGGTGACCTCGAGCTCGCGCATCGTGGCGGTGCACAGGTCCCAGCGCACCGGGCGGGTCATCTGCGCGACCAGCTTGGCCATCGCGTCGGCGGCCGACGCGACCGGTCGGCCGTCGGCGTTGGACAGCAGCGTCACCGACGGCTCGACCGGGTTGATGCGGTCGGCGACGGTCGTGTACTCGGCCAGGGCCGGGGCCATGTAGCGAGTGTGGAAAGCGCCTGCGGTGGCCAGCGGGCGGACCCGGGCGCGGGCCGGCGGATCCTCGGCCAGCTTCTCCAGCGCCGCGAGCGCACCGGCGGCGACGATCTGGCCGGCGGCGTTGCGGTTGGCGGGGATCAGGTCGAGTGCTTCGAGCCGGGCGAGCACCTCGGCCTCGTCACCGCCCAGCAGTGCGGACATCCCCGTGGGCTCCAGCGCGCAGGCCTTGGCCATCTCACGACCGCGGGTGGCGGCCAGGGCGACGGCCTCGTCGGCGGAGATGACCCCGGCGATGGCGTAGGCGGCGATCTCGCCGACGGAGTGACCCGCCGCGACGATCTGCTCGTCACCGGTCAGCACGCCGCGCTCGGTGAGCTGCTCGAAGGCCAGCAGCGTGGCCGCGACGACGAGCGGTTGCGTGACCGCGGTGTCAGTGATCTCCTCGGCGTTCGCGGTGGTGCCCAGCCGGGCCAGATCCAGACCGCTGATCTCCGACCACGATGCGATGCGGTCCGCGGCGCCGGGCAGCTCCAGCCACTCGGTGAGCATGCCGGGTGTCTGCGAGCCCTGTCCGGGCGCGAGGAAGGCAAGCACAGTCTTGTCGGGCACGTCTTTAAGAAAACACTGTGAAGACGCTTTTGCGCCGTGTAAGAGACTATGAACTCTTTCTTATGTTTTTGTAGGTACCCGACAAATCGGCATGTGATGCGACGTCAACGAGACGTGAACGCAACGTGTCACCCCGCCGAACCCCGCACCGGTGTGACGGAGCCGACACCGAGAGGCTGCTCGGAAACGGTTCTCGAAGGTGCCGTCGACGGCGTCTGTCGGCCCAATCGGCCCACCGTCGCAGCGACCCGGAGCACGTAGGCGTCCCGCGGAACGGTGGCGTCACGCCCCGTGAAATCGGCGATCCGTTTGAGCCGGTAGCGGACCGTGTTTGGATGAACGAACAATTTGCGCGCGCACGCCTCGATCGCCCCGCCGGAGTCCAGATAGGCGTCGAGGGTCTCCATCAGCGTGGGCCCGGCGTCAGCCAGCGGCCGCATCACCTCGGCCTCCAAGGCGACCGCGGCCGTCACATCGCCGAGCAGCGCCCGCTCGGGCAGCAGTTCCCGCGCGGGCACCGGCCGGGGCGCACCGGACCACCCGGCGACGGCGTTCATCCCGGCGATCGCCTCGGTCGCGCTGAGGTGCGCCGCACCCAGCGTGGGAGCCATCGGCCCGATCACCACGGGGCCGTCACCGAACACCGCCATCAACTCCGCCAGGAACTTGTCGGTGTGCGAGAGCCCGCCGGAGAGCACGGTGATCAGCCACGTGCCGTGCACGTCGGACAGCGCGGCGCGGCCGTGCCGGGCGGCGACGTCGTGCACGTCCTCACCCGTCAGGTCGAGCCGATCGGGCCGGGGCAGGCCGACGATCACCGTCGCCGCCGCGGTGGCGTCCCAGTTCAGCGCCGCGGCCTGAGACTGCAGATCGGGTCCGGTGTCACCGCGGACCACGGCGTCGATGAGGTTGGCCTCCATCCGCCTGTCCCACGCGCCGCGTGCCTCGGCCTGATCGGCGTATGCGGTGGCCGCCGCGAAGGCCAGGTCGCGGCTGTAGCGCAGGATGCCTGCGGTCAGTGCCGCGAGCTGCTCCTCGGAGCGGGCCAGCAGGGGCACGACTTCCTCGAAGAACTCCATGGTCACCCGCACCATCTCGACGGATTGGCGCAGCGCGATGCGCCGGCGCAGGTCCTGCGGCACCACCTCGAAGGCCTGCGCCGTGTAGCCCACGTCGCTGTCGGGCTGACGCATCCACTCGACGAAGTTCACCACCGCGGTCTGGACCACGAGCTGCACACTCGCGCGTTGAGACGCCTCGAGGTCGGCGAAGAACGGCAACCTCTCGGACAAAACGCCCACCGCCTCGGTGGCCAGCCGGCCCGAATACTGGCTGAGCCGGCGCAGCACCGAATCCGGCACGTTTTCCAGCACCTCGACCGTCGACCGGGGTGGAACGAACCGATTGTTGTCGGTCATGCAGTAAAAGCTACGCCAGGTTTTGTAGGAGACCTACAGTGCTACGCCACTCCCGGATCGCTGGTCTGCTCCGGCGCGGCCATCACGTCGTCGATCTCGTACCGTGTGGCCGCCTCGACCGCCACCGACATGTCGAGATTGCCGTCCCGAGCGAGCCCTTCGAGCACCGCGACGGTGATGGACTCCGCGTCGGTGTTGTAGAAGCGGCGCGCAGCGGGCCTGGTGTCAGAGAAGCCGAAACCGTCGGTGCCCAGCGTGATGTAGGTGCCGGGCACCCACGGGCGGATCTGCTCCGGCACCGCCCGCATCCAATCCGACACGGCGATGACGGGTCCTTCGGCGTCGGCCAGGGCCCGGGTGACGTACGGCGTGCCCGCCGGCCGCTCCGGATGGCGCAACGCTTCCTTCTCGATGGCCACGCCGTCGCGGTTGAGCTCACCCCAGCTGGTCACCGACCACACGTCGGCGGCGACGTCCCAGTCCTTGGCGAGCATGTCGGCCGCCTTCAGCGCCGACGGCATGCCGACCCCGGAGACCAGGATCTGCGCGGTGTTGGCGCGCTTCTCCGGGGCCTTCCGGTACCGATAGATGCCGCGCAACAGGCCCTCGACGTCCAGGTTCTCCGGCTCGGCCGGCTGCACATAGGGCTCGTTGTAGATGGTCATGTAGAAGTAGATGTTCTCCGGATTTTCGCCGTACATCCGGTGCAGCCCACTCTCGATGAGGTAGGCGATCTCGTACGCGAACGCCGGGTCGTAGGCGACGACGGCCGGGTTGGTCGCGGCCAGCAGCAGCGAGTGTCCGTCGGCGTGCTGCAGACCCTCGCCCACCAGTGTCGTGCGCCCGGCGGTCGCACCGAGCACGAACCCGCGTGCCATCTGGTCGGCCGCGGCCCACAACCCGTCGCCCGTGCGCTGGAACCCGAACATCGAATAGAAGATGTACAGCGGGATCATCGGCTCGTTGTGCGTCGCGTACGACGTCCCCACCGCGGTGAACGACGCCGTCGAGCCGGCTTCGTTGATGCCCTCGTGCAGGATCTGGCCGATTTCGCTCTCCTTGTAGGCGAGCATCAGTTCGGCGTCGACCGACGTGTAGAGCTGACCGTTGCGGTTGTAGATCTTCAGGCTCGGGAACCACGAGTCCATGCCGAACGTGCGCGCCTCGTCCGGGATGATCGGCACGATCCGATTGCCGATGTTCTTGTCCCGCAACAGTTCCTTGAACGTGCGGACGGTGGCCATCGTGGTGGCGACCTCTTGCTTGCCCGACCCCTTCTTCAGCGCCTTGTAGGCGTCCCGGCCTGGCAGCGTCAGCGCCTTGGTCTTGGTGCGACGCTCGGGCAGGAAACCGCCGAGGGCGCGGCGCCGGTCGAGCATGTAGCGGATCTCCGGCGCCTCCGCGCCCGGGTGGTAGTACGGCGGCAGGTAGGGGTCGTTCTCCAGCTGCTCGTCGGAGATCGGGATGCGCTGCGCGTCGCGGAAATCCTTGAGGTCTTGCAGCGCAAGCTTTTTCATCTGGTGGGTGGCGTTGCGGCCCTCGAAGTGCTTGCCCAGGGTGTAGCCCTTGATGGTCTTGGCGAGGATCACCGTCGGCTGACCCTTGTGCTCCATCGCCGCGTGGTAGGCGGCGTACACCTTGCGGTAGTCGTGACCGCCGCGCTTGAGATTCCAGATCTCCTTGTCGGTCATCGGGTCGACGAGGGCCTTGGTGCGCGGGTCGCGGCCGAAGAAGTGGTCGCGTACGTAGCCGCCGTCGTTGGCCTTGTAGGTCTGGTAGTCGCCGTCCGGCGTGGTGTTCATCAGGTTGACCAGCGCGCCGTCGCGGTCGGCGTGCAGCAGGGCGTCCCACTCGCGGCCCCACACCACCTTGATGACGTTCCAGCCGGCGCCGCGGAAGAACGACTCCAGCTCCTGGATGATCTTGCCGTTGCCGCGCACCGGGCCGTCGAGGCGCTGCAGGTTGCAGTTGACCACGAACGTCAGGTTGTCCAGCGCCTCGTTGGCTGCGACCTGGATCAGCCCGCGGCTCTCCGGCTCGTCCATCTCGCCGTCGCCGAGGAACGCCCACACGTGCTGGTTGGTGGTGTCCTTGATACCGCGATCGTGCAGGTAGTGGTTGAACCGGGCCTGGTAGATGGCGTTCATCGGGCCCAGGCCCATCGACACCGTGGGGAATTCCCAGAAGTCGGGCATCAACCGCGGATGCGGGTAGGACGGCAGGCCACCGCCGGCGTGGCTGTGCTCCTGGCGGAAGCCGTCGAGCTGGTCGGAGCTCAGCCGCCCCTCGAGGTAGGCGCGGGCGTAGACGCCGGGGGAGGCGTGGCCCTGGATGAAGATCTGGTCGCCGCCGCCTGGGTGGGCCTTGCCGCGGAAGAAGTGGTTGAACCCGACCTCGTAGAGCGCCGCGGACGACGCGTAGGTGGAGATGTGGCCGCCGACGCCGACCCCGGGCCGCTGCGCCCGGTGCACCATGATCGCGGCGTTCCAGCGGATCCAGGCCCGGTACCGGCGCTCGACGTCCTCGTCACCGGGGAACCAGGGCTCCAGCTCGGTGGGGATCGTGTTGACGTAGTCGGTCGACGTCAGCGACGGGATCGCGACGCGTTGCTCGCCGGCGCGCTCGAGCAGCCGCAGCATCAGGTAGCGCGCCCGGGCCGGCCCGGAGCGCTCGAGCAGATCGTCGAACGACTCGAGCCACTCGCCGGTCTCATCGGGGTCGATGTCGGGCAGGTAGGACGCGACCCCCTCCCGGATGACGCGAACACGATCGTGTTCCCCTGTGCTGCTGGAGTTTTGGGCCAGATCCTGGCGCACGAACTCGGTGGTCAAAACTTCCGCTCCTTGTCAGGCGGTGATGCGCACACGATCAGTCGAGTGGGTGTGCTCGCCTTTCGGGTGCCCGGTGGGCTCCATCCTCGTCCTATCCTGCCGCAAACGCACCATCGGGTGCGAACGGTTGCATTTAGTACAACGGACCCTGCGCTCGGCCGGTAACGTCTGCAGACCGTGCTAGTCGGTTGGGGCAGCGCCGCGCGGCTGCGTTTGGCTGCCCTCGCGCTCGGCTCGGTGGCAGCGCTGGCGATGGTCGTCGTCGGCTGCACGAACGTCACCGACGGTGCGGCCGGCGTGCCCGACGGTGAGGCGCCCCTGTACCGCGCGTCCGTGTCCGCCTCGCTGGCGGAGTCGGCGGCCAGTTCCTCGGCGCGCGAATCCCAGCGCCAGGCCTCGATGACCACGGCGGCGATGCACACCTCGTGTGAGGCGATGAGCTCCAGCAGCGCCGACGCGATCAAGGCGGTCAACACCTACGTCGACCAGTTCAACAAGGACCCCGGTGGGGTGTCGAGCAGTGCCCAGGCCGCGGTCGATGCGCTGAATCAGAGCGCTGACCTGGTCTCGAGCAGCGTGAACGACACGCTGCCCCCGCCGCTGCGCGACGCGCTCACCGGCTGGGTGGACGCCGCGCGCGGGGTCGCATCGGCGATCGCCGGCAATTATCCGACCGACGATTTCAACACCGCGATCGGCCGGCTGAACGACTCGAAGGCCACCGCGCTGGACCGCTGCGACGCGGCTTACCGATGACGTTGCGGGTAGATCGCTTGCTGTCGGCACCTGTCGTGCGACGATAGGGACTCACGCGACACAGCGTGTCGACGACGTGTGAGGGAGGACTGACGGTGGTGTCGGCGGGTGACCCCCCGAACTACGCCCGCAAGCTGGGCATCGAAAAAGATCAGGTTGTACAAGAACTGGGCTGGGACTCCGACGTCGACGACGACATCCGGGCCGAGATCGAAGACGAATGCGGAGGTGAGCTCCTCGACGAGGATGCCGACGAGGTCGTCGACGTGGTGCTGCTGTGGTGGCGCGACGACGACGGAGACCTCGTGGACAGGCTGATGGACGCCATTACGCCACTGTCCGACGACGGCGTCATCTGGGTCGTGACTCCCAAAACCGGCAAACCCGGCCACGTGCAGCCCGCCGAGATCGCCGAATCCGCGCCGACGGCCGGACTGATGCAGACCTCGTCGGCCAATCTCGGGGACTGGATCGCCAGCCGCCTGGTGCAACCGAAATCCAAAGCCGCCGGTAGGCGATGATCCGGGTCGGTGACGCCGCACCGGACTTCACCCTCGCCGATCAGAACAACCAGCGGGTGTCGCTGCGCGACGTCCGTGGTGGCAGGAACGTGCTGCTGGTGTTCTTCCCGCTCGCATTCACCGGCATCTGTCAGCGCGAACTGGATGACATCCAGGAGCGCATCGGTGATTTCGCCAACGACACGACCGCCGTGCTGGCGCTGTCGGTCGGCCCGTCGCCCACCCACAAGGTGTGGGCGGCCCAGCGCGGGTTCACCTTTCCCGTGCTGTCCGACTTCTGGCCGCACGGCGCGGCGAGCCAGGCCTACGGCGTCTTCAACGACGCGTCCGGCTTCGCCAATCGGGGCACGTTCGCCGTCGACCGCGACGGGTTCGTGAGGTTCGCCGACTGCAGGCAGCCCGGCGAGGCGCGTGATCGGGCGGTGTGGACCGCGGCGCTGGACGCAGTGCGCGGCTGACCCCTCGCCTGGTGTGCGCCCAGATCGCAATTCGGGCGCCCCGCACGATCTGAGGGCACACCAGCGGAATTTCGGGTTCGCCGACGCGGGCGTTTATGCTGCCTCGGACCGGGCGCGTAGCTCAGTGGTAGAGCTCTGGTTTTACACACCAGCGGTCGGCGGTTCGATACCGTCCGCGCCCACCGCGATGTCTCACCGCCCGGCCTGGCAGAGTGACCCCGTGTCCGACGACGATGACGACGCAGTCCGCGCCCTGCTGGCCTGTCTGGGTGCCGCGATGGTGGCCACGGGTCAACCGGTCAGCGACGTGGAGGACGAGCTGGCCGAGGTGAGCATCGCCCTGGGCTTCCCCGACGTGCAGATCGCGGCCTCGCCGACCGGGGTATTCCTCAACCTGGCCAGCGGCCGTCCCTCCACCTTCGAGTCGGTCCGGGGCGGGCTGCGCCTCGACCAGGCCGCCGAGGTCCGCACGATCCGTCATCGGCTGTCGCAGTCCACCCTCACCATCTCCGAGGCCACCGAACAGCTGCGCGATCTGCGGCAGCGCCCACCCCGCTATTCGCCGTGGATGGGCAACCTCGGCTGGATCGCGATCGCCACGGGAATCGCCCTGATCCTGCAGCCCGGTGGTCCCAACGTCGCCTTCGCCGCCGCGGGTGGGGTCGTGGTGGTCGCCCTGTTCCGGCTGGGGCAGCGCTTCGCCCTGATCGCCACGCTGCTGCCGACACTCGCGTCCTTCCTGCTGGCGTGCGGGGTCTTCGCCGCCGCCAACGCCCACCTGTTGGACGGACCGCTGCGGACGCTGTTGCCGCCGCTGGCGGTGCTGCTTCCGGGCTCGTTGATCGTCACGGCGATGTCCGAACTGGCCGCCGGCGACATGGTGGCCGGCACATCGCGGTTGACCTTCGGGCTGGTCCAACTGCTGCTGTTCACCCTCGGCATCGTCGCGGCCAGTCACGTGATCACCGTGCCTGCAGCCGAATTGACCAATCTGCGCGTCGAGACGCTCGGCTGGTGGGCCGCGCCGGTGGGGCTGATCCTGATCAGCGTCGGCATCGGGGTCCTGGAGAGCCCACCGGTGCGGCTGCTGCCCTGGATCACCGTGGTCCTGGTCCTCGCGTTCGCCGCTCAGAGTTTCGGCCAGAACGTCGGCGGCGCCGCGATCGGCAGCTTCCTCGGGGCCATCGCCGCCACCCTGGGCTCCTCGCTCGTCGAGGCCTTCCGGCCGGATCTGCCGCGACTGGTCGTGATGCTCCCGGCGTTCTGGCTGCTCGTCCCCGGCAGCCTCGGTCTGCTCTCCACGACTGCCCTGGTCACCGATCCCGACGGTGGTGGGGCGAACGCGTTCGGGGTGGTGACGGTGGTCTGCGCGATTGCGGTCGGATTGTTGGTCGGCGCGTCGGTGGCGCGGTCGGTCCGCGGTGCGCTCGGCAGGCTGCGACGCGGGTACCCACTGCGCGTGCGAGGTCGCTTCGGCCGCAGCCTGCTGGGCTGACGCCGGGACTAGCCTGTCACCACACGCCCCGAGGGAAGGTCACCGCATGACGCCACCGGTTCAGCCCCTGATGAGCGTTGCCGACACGCTCGTCGCGGACCTTCGGGCCGCGCTGCCGCACGGGCGGGTGGTGGTCGACGCCGATGTGGTCCGCAGTCTGAGCCGGGATCAGGCAGCAGGGGCTCCGGTCGGCGAGCCTGCGGCCGTCGTGCGGGCCCGCAGCACCGACGAGGTGCGCCAGGTGGTCGAGATCTGCCTGCGCCACCGCACCCCCGTCGTGGCGCGCGGGGCGGGCACCGGGTTGTCCGGTGGCGCCAACGCCGTCGACGGGTGCGTGGTGCTCTCCCTGGAGGCGATGACGGAGATCCTCGAGATCAACCCGCTGGAGCGATTGGCGGTGGTCCAGCCGGGTGTGGTCAACGACGACCTGCGGGCCGCGGTGGCCGAGCACGGGTTGTGGTACCCGCCCGATCCGGCGAGCTCTCCGTGGTCGACGCTGGGCGGCAACGTCGCGACCAATGCCGGGGGAGTGTGTTGCGTCAAGTACGGCGTCACCCGCGAGTACGTCCTGGAGCTCGAGGTGGTGACTGGTTCGGCGGAGGTGGTGCGCATCGGGCGCCGGACTGCCAAGGGCGTCGCCGGTTACGACCTCGTGAGTCTGCTCGTCGGGTCGGAGGGCACGCTGGGCATCGTCACCGAGATCACGGTCCGCCTCCGCGGCCTGCCCAGCGCGCCGATCACGGCGGCGGGCTTCTTCCCGTCGCTGGTCGCCGCCGGGGTCGCGGTGCGCGCCGTCGGCGAGGCGGGCATCACCCCGTCGGCGTTGGAACTGATGGACCGGTATTGTCTACGCGCCGTTGACGATTGGAAGCAGATGGGCCTGACGGACGCGGGCGACGTGCTGTTGCTGGCCCGCGTCGACGACGCGGAACCCGCAGGCACCGCGCTCGCCGACGACATCGTCGGGATCTTCCGCGACAGCGGTGCGACATGGGCCGAGCGGTCGACCGACGCCGAGGAGGCCGAGGCGCTGTTCGCGGCGCGTCGACTGGCGTACCCGGCGCTCGAGCGGTTGGGGCCGGTCATCACCGAAGACGTGTGTGTGCCAAGGGATCACGTTCCGGAGATGCTCGCCCGTATCGAGGCGCTGGCACTCGAGCACGACGTGCACATCGCCAACATCGCGCACGCGGGCGACGGCAACCTGCACCCCCTGATGATCGGTCCGTCCGACGACGATGCCGACCTGTGGCGACGCATCCACGCCGCGTTCGACGGCATTCTCGATGCCGCGCTGGACCTCGGTGGCACGATCACCGGGGAGCACGGCGTCGGCCTGCTCAAGCGCGCGGGTCTGGTGAACGAACTGTCCCCGACCGTGATGGGGTTGCACCGGGCGATCAAGAGCGCGCTCGATCCGGCGGGGATCCTCAACCCCGGCAAGATGTTCGAGTAGCGGTCGGCGGTTCGACACCGTCTGTGCCCACCACGATCATCGCGGTGGTGAGCCGGGGGATCGCGTGGGTCAGATCGTGCTCGGCGGCATGGGCGATGCGGTGCGCCTCGGCCAGCGCGAGCCCGGGGTCGACGTCCAGTTCGGCATCGGCGTGCAGGTGGTGACCGATCCACCGCATCCGCACACTGCGGACCGCGCGCACGCCGGGCTGCGCCGTCAGCGACTTCTCGGCGGCGTCCACCAGCGCAGGATCGACGCCGTCGAGGAGCCGGCGGAAGACGTCGCGCACCGCGGTCCGCAGCACCGCCAGGATGGCCACGGTGATGGTCAGGCCGACGATCGGGTCGGCGAGCGGGAAGCCCAGTGCGACCCCGCCCGCGCTCGCCAGCACCGCCAGCGACGTGAATCCGTCTGTGCGCGCATGCAATCCGTCGGCGACGAGCGCCGCTGACCCGATCCGGCGGCCGACGCGGATGCGGTAGAGCGCCACCCACTCGTTGCCGACGAAGCCGATCAGACCCGCCATGGCGACCCAGCCCACGTGGTCGATCGGTTCGGGGTGCAGCAGCCGCATGACCGCTTCGTATCCGGCGACGACGGCCGACAGCGCGATCATCGCGATGACGAACAGTCCGGCGAGGTCTTCGGCCCGCCCGAAACCGTAGGTGTAGCGGCGCGTCGCGGCTTTGGTGCCGAGTACGAACGCGAACCACAGCGGGATGGCGGTGAGCGCGTCGGAGAAGTTGTGGATGGTGTCGGCGGCCAGCGCCACCGACCCGGACAGCGCGACGACGACGGCCTGGGCGAGCGCGGTGAGGCCCAGGATGAGCAGGCTGATCTTGACCGCCCGGATGCCGGCTGCCGAGGACTCGAGGACGCGCTCGTGCGAGTGGGAGTGACCGTGCTGATCGTGATGGTGGCTAGCCATCGGCGGCCGCCGTGTCCGGGTGCAGCGTCGCGAGTTCGGCGGCGTCGCGGTGATGCCCGGGGACGCCGGGTCCGGCGTGTTCGGCGTTGAAGACGGCATCGGTGACCAGCTGCCCGATGTGGGCGTTGTCCAGGCTGTAGAAGATGGTGGTGCCCTCGCGCCGGGTGCGGACCAGGCGGGCCATCCGCAGCTTCGCCAGGTGCTGGGACACCGACGGCGCGGCCTTGCCGATGTGTGCGGCGAGATCGGTCACCGACATCTCGTGGGAGCGCAAGGCCCACAACACCTGGACCCGGGTGGCAGCGGCGAGCATGCGGAACACCTCGACCACGAGGTCGACCTGGTCGTCGGGCAGTCGCCGCGCGCAAGCGCTCGTATCTGCATTCATACGCAGATAGTAGCCGACTGTCTCAACAGCAGCCGGCGGCTTTGCGTTCGGCCAGGTGCGCGTGCTCGGCGTTGTCGCCACCGCCCACTGCGGCCACGAACGCGTCGAGGTCGACCCGGCGCCCGCCCAGCCAGGTGCCCGCCACGGTGACCCGCTCGATCAGGTCGGCGGGATCGACCGCCCAGGGATCGGCGGTCAACTCCACGAAATCGGCGAGCTTGCCCGGCGCGATCGACCCCACGAGGTGCTCGCGACGCAGGGTTCGAGCGGCGTCGATGGTCTGCGCCCGCCACGCCTGATCCAGCGTGATGGCCTGCTCCGGACCGTGCACGCTGCCGTTGCGCGTGCGCCGCGTCGCGGCGGTGGCGATGTTGACGACCGGCGTCGGCGGCGACACCGACCCGTCGTTGTGCAGCGACACACACGCCCCGGAGTGCACGGCGTCGGCGAACGCCGCCCACCGTGCCCCGTAACGGGATTCGAAGATCGCCCCGTCGAGCAGTTCGCCCCAGTAGTAGTACTGGAACGGGGCCATCGACACGTGCACCCCGAGCCGGGCCGCGCGGTCGAAGTGCTCCCGGGTGCCCGCACCGCAATGCTCCAACCGCCAGCGGTGATCGGTGCCGAGCAGTCCGTGCCGCTGCAACGCGTCCTCGTAGGCGTCGAGCGCGAGGTCGAGCGCGAGATCGCCGTTGGCATGGAAGGCCATCTGCCAGCCGGCCGGCGCCGCCTTGTCGAGGATGGCGTCGAGTTGTTCGCGGCTGTAGTTCATCGACCGCGCGCCGCCGGCGACGGCGGGGTCGATGCCTGCGGTGCGGGTGGCCTCGGTGTCGAGGTAGGGAAACGAGATCGCGATGTTGCCCACCCACGGCGAGCCGTCGGTCCACAGCTTGACGCCCGTCTTGGTCAACCACTCATCACCGGCGGCGAACGATCTTGGCTCCCAATAGCTGTCGGTGACCGACATCTCCCACATGCTGACCCGCAGCGGGCACGACGGCGCCGCGGCCAGCGCCTCGTACCCGGCCGCGAAATTCGGGTCGTAGGTCATGTCGGAGGTCGAGGTGTACCCGCCCCGCGCCATCAGGGCGAAGTAGCTCGCCGCCGACACCAGCGGATCGCCCATCTGCGCCAGCAGCGGTACGGTCACCGCCGACACCACCGGCAACTCGTACCCCCGGCCGTTGAGTGTCCCGTCGCTGTTGCGGCCGAACCGGCCCGCGACCGGATCGGCGGGCGGCTCGACGTCCCAGCCGTGGCGCCGAATGAGTGCGGTGTTGAAATACACACCGTGCCCGGAGTTGTCGGTGACGACGGCGAGCCGGTCTCCGAAGATCTCGTCGAGCTCCTTCGCGTCGGGCGCCGGATGGCCCTGCAGCAGTGCGTCGTACCCGGCGAACCACAGCGGGGTGTCGGCGTCGGTGGTGGCCAGCGCGTCGGCGAAACTCGCCTGCACATCGGCCCACGAGGTGGCCACCCACGGCGCGATGCAGCGGGCCGGCGGCTGGGTGGCGACCCCGCTGATCAACGGATGCCCGTGCGGCTCAATGAAACCCGGCGCCAGAACGGCGGCGCCGGTGTCGACCACCTCGGCATCGGGTAGCGCGGACCGGCACTGATCGACGGTGCCCACCGCGACGATCCGCCCGTCGGACACGGCGACCGCCTGGGCTCGCGGGACGTCCTCGTCCATCGTGATGACGGTTCCTGCGATCATGATCAGCTCGGCCATGGGCACAGTCTGACATCCATGTGGCAGGCTGCCCTGGTGTTCGAAGCAGTTGGGCGTGCCCGCGCGGCGGGGATCGCGGTGGGCGTCATCGCCGATGCCGTCTTCGGCGACCCGTCCCGCGGCCATCCGGTGGCGTTGTTCGGCACGGGCGCAGCGGCGCTCGAGCGCATCAGCTACGCCGACGACCGTCGTGCCGGTGCCGTCCACATTGTCGTCCTGCTCGGCGGCGTCGCGGGGTCGGGTGCGCTGGTGCAGTGGGCGGCTCGGCGCGGTGGGGCCGTCACCGAATCGCTGTGCGTGGCCGCGGCGACCTTCGTCGCCCTCGGTGGCACGTCGCTGGCCCGCACGGGGGACCAGATGGTCCGCCGACTGCGCGCCGGCGACCTGGAGTCGGCGCGGGCCCTGCTGCCGTCGCTGTGCGGTCGCGATCCCTCGGTGCTCGACTCAGCGGGTCTGACCCGCGCGGCGTGCGAATCGATCGCGGAGAACACCTCCGACGCCCAGGTGGCTCCGCTGCTGTGGGCGGCGGTGGCCGGTGTGCCCGGCGTGCTGCTGTACCGGGCGGCCAACACGCTGGACGCGATGATCGGTCACAAGTCGCCCAGGTACCGGCGATTCGGTTGGGCAGCAGCCCGATTCGACGACCTGCTCAACCTGGCGGCGGCGCGGCTGACGGGGGTGTTCGCGGTGGTGTGCGCACCGCTGGTGGGCGGTTCACCCCTCTCCGCCGTCCGGGCCTGGCGCCGCGACGCGCATCGACATCCCAGCCCCAACGCCGGGGTCGCGGAGGCCAGTTTCGCCGGCGCGCTGGGTGTCGCGCTGGGTGGCCCCACCCAGTACGCGCACGAACTGGAGATCCGGCCGACCCTCGGTGACGGACGGCCGCCTGGTGTCGAGGATCTGGCTCGCGCGGTCCGGCTGTCGCGCGCCGTGCAATTCGTGGCGGCCGGGGCCGCCCTCAGCGTCGCCTGCCGTACCGGTCGGCGAGCTTGTCTGCAGGCGTGACGGGCTCGGCGGTCGCCTTCTCCTGGCGTCGAACCCGCACCTCGGCGTAGACGAAATAGCCCACCCCGATCGGGGCGATGATGCCGAAGGCGATCCACTGGATGCCGTAGGACAGGAACGGGCCCGCTTCGAGGCGGGGCAGTGGAACGACGCCGAGACCGCCCGGCTGACCGTCGACCAACTGCAGATACGACCCGGCCAGCGGTACTCCGGTCAGCGCGGAGATCTGGCCCGGATTGATCGAATACACCTGCTGCCCAGCGGCATCACGAAACGGCGCCTTGTTCGCGGCGACCAGCTCGGCGTCGCGCAGCCGGGCGGTGATCGTCACCTGGCCGGCAGGAGCCGCGTCGATCGGCGGCACGTCGGACCCCTTGATCGGCTTCACGTAACCGCGGTCGACGAGGACCGTCGGGCCACCGTCCACCGCGAACGGGACCAGCACTTCATAGGCCGGGTCACCGTCGATGACGCGCAACCGCGCCAGCACCTGCGCATCGATGAGGTAGCGGCCCGTCGCCGTCACCCGTTTCCACTGCTGGTCGGGGGCGGACGAATCCTGGTGCGGCAGAACCGTCGTCAGAGCCACCGGATCGGCGTTCAGCTCCGCCGCGATCTGGGAGTTCTCCCGGGATGTCCTGGTGTTCTTGCCCAGCTGCCAGGGCGCCAGCACCGTGAAGCACAGGTAGGCGAAGGCTATCGCCACCACGTAGAGCGCCAGCCACTGAGGCCGCAGCAGGAAAGCCAGTCGTCGCATCAGCCCGCCTGCCGCCGCTCGACCAGCCGGTCATCGACCCAGGCGTGCAACCCGGGCAGCGCGGCATCGATGACGGTGAACACGCCCTCGAAGTCGGCGTCCGTGCCGTAGTAGGGGTCCTCTACGTCGGGAGCGTGCGCGCCCGAGCGCGGATCGAAGGAGCGCAGCATCGCCAACCGCTCGGTGGGCACACCCAGCTGGGCGAGCATGCGCAGGTGATTGCGGCCAAGGGCGACCACCAGATCGGCGCCCAGATGGTCCTCGCCCAGCTGCGTCGCTCGGTGCTCGGCCGGATACCCGTGCCCGCGCAGCGTCTGGCCGGCGCGGCGATCGGCGGGCTCGCCCTCGTGCCAGTGACCGGTGCCCGCGCTGGTCACCCGCACCGCATCGGCCAGCCCGCGCTCGGCCAGCTGGTGGGCGAACATCTTCTCGGCCATCGGGCTGCGACAGATGTTGCCCGAACAGATGAACGTCACATGCAGCGGTTCGGGCACCTCAGGCATGGGGGACACCCAGCACCTCACGCAGGGCGTCCACGTCGGCGACGTGGGCGAGCGCCGGGCTGGCGCCGCCGGCGAAGTCGTCCGCTCCGTAACCCCAGTCGACGACGACGGTGCCGATGCCGTGGGCCGCGGCGCCCTCGACGTCGTGGGACCGATCGCCGACCATCACGATCCGGTCGGGCAGCGGGGCGAGCTGGCCCAGGGCGTGTGCCAGCACGTCGGCCTTGCTGGCGCGGCTACCGTCCACGGTCGCGCCAGCGATGACCTCGAAGAAACCGTCCATCTCGAAGTGGGCGAGGATGCGGCGCGCGGTGGGCTCGGCCTTGGAGGTGGCCACCGCGAGGCGCACGCCGGCCTGTGCCAGGTCCGCCAGCAGGGCAGTCACCCCGGCGAACGGCTCGTTCATCGACCAGCCGCGGGTGGTGTAGTCGGCGCGGTAGGCCGCGATCGCCTCGTCGGCCAGCGCACCCAGACCCATCGACTGCAGCGTGTGCAGCATCGGCGGGCCGACGATGCGGCGGGCCAGGTCTCCGTCGGGGACGGCGGCGCCGACGGCCGCCAGGGCGTGCCGGAAGCTGGTGACGATGCCCTGCGCCGAGTCGGTCAGGGTGCCGTCCAGATCGAAGATCACCAGATCACCGCGGCGAACCCGGGCGACCCCGGCCGTGCTGTCGAGCATGTCGGTCACCCGACCATTGTCCCTGATGCCCGGAGTGGGTGGACCTGCGCACTACTGTCGTGATGTGGCGTGTGTGCAGGTGGTGCGATGACGGTGCGGCTCGCCGACATCATCGAGGTGCTCGACGCGGCCTACCCGCCGCGGCTGGCGCACAGCTGGGACGCCGTCGGACTGGTGTGCGGAGATCCGTCCGAGCCGGTCGACTCGGTGACCGTCGCCGTGGATGCCACCGCCGAGGTGGTGGCGACCGTGCCGGACCGCGGGCTGCTGCTCGCGCACCACCCGCTGCTGTTGCGCGGTGTCGACTCGGTGGCCGCCGACACCGCCAAGGGTGCCCTGCTGCACGCGATGATCAGGACCGGGCGCGCGCTGTTCACCGCCCACACCAACGCCGACAGCGCGGTGCCGGGCGTCTCCGACGCGCTGGCCGAGACCCTCGCGCTGGAGGTGGTCGACGTGCTGTCCGCCGCACCCGCCGAGCCGGTGCTCGACAAGTGGGGTGTCTACGCGCCGCAGGACGACGTCGAGGTGGTGCGTTCGGCGATGTTCGACGCCGGTGCCGGGCGCGTCGGCGACTACGCCGAATGCAGCTGGAGCGTGCCGGGCCGGGGTCAGTTCCTGCCGCTCGACGGCGCCGCCCCGGTGATCGGAAGGGTGGGCACCGTCGAACTCGTCGCCGAGGACCGGCTGGAGATGGTGGCACCGCGGTCCCGACGGGCCGCCGTGCTCGCCGCCCTGCGCTCGGCGCACCCCTACGAGGAACCCGCGTTCGACATCGTCGAGCTCCAGACACCGCCGGGCGGCACCGGAATCGGCCGCATCGCCGTCCTCGCCGAACCGGAACCGTTGCCGGCGTTCGTTGCGCGGGTCCGCTCTCGCCTGCCCGCGACGTCGTGGGGAGTGCGCGCCTCGGGCGATCCCGCCACGACGGTGCGCCGCGTCGCGCTGTGCGGTGGAGCGGGCGACTCGCTGCTCGCCGAGGTGGCCCGGGCGGACGTGCAGGCCTATGTGACCGCAGACCTGCGTCACCACCCCGCCGATGAACATCGCCGCGGCTCCGGGGTGGCTCTCGTCGACGTCGCGCACTGGGCCAGCGAGTTCCCGTGGTGCGCTCAGGCGGCCGCACTGTTGCGGCGCCACTTCGCCCCCGCGCTGCCCGTCACCGTGTCCGACCTGCGCACCGACCCGTGGAACATCGAGGAATCCGAATGAAAGCTGATGTATCGCAGCAGCGTTCGCTGTTGGAGCTGACCGAGCTGGATGCCGAGATCGGGCGGCTGGCACACCGGACCAAGAACCTGCCCGAACAGTCGGCGCTGGAGCAAGCCCAGAGTGCGCACCGGGAGGCCAACGATCGGCTGGCCGCGGTGCAGCTCGCCTTGGCCGACCTCGACGCCCAGGTGGCGAAGTTCGAGAGCGAGATCGACGGTGTGCGGCAGCGGGAGGACCGGGACCGCAAGCTCCTCGGGGGCGGCACCGTGGAGGCCAAGGCGCTCACCGAACTGCAGCACGAACTCGAGACGCTGCAGCGCAGGCAGGCTTCGCTAGAAGACTCGCTGCTCGAGGTGATGGAGCGACGTGAGGAGCTCGCCGCCGACCAGGATCGGGAGCTCGCCGCCATCGACGAGCTCCAGACCACGATGACCGACGCGCAACGCAATTGCGACCACGCGAAGACGCATCTCGCCCAGCTGTCACACCAACGGCAGTCGCTGCGTGCCGAACTCGTCGCCGGTATCGACGATGCGTTGATCGGCATCTACGAACACCAGCGGGCGCGCGGCGGTGTCGGGGCCGGCGTGCTGCAGGGCAGACGCTGCGGTGCCTGCCGTCTGGAGATCGACAAGGGTGAGCTGGCGCGCATCGCGGCGGCCCCCGACGACGATGTGCTGCGCTGCCCCGAGTGTTCGGCGATCCTGTTGCGCGTCAAGGCTTCTGGCGCGTGAAGGTACTCCTCGAGGCCGACGGGGGTTCGCGCGGGAACCCCGGCCCGGCGGGGTACGGTGCGGTCGTCCGGTCGGCGGACCGCGCACAGGTGCTCGCCGAGGCGAAGGAGGCGATCGGCCGGGCCACCAACAACGTCGCCGAATACCGCGGCCTCATCGCCGGTCTGGAGGCGGCGGCAGACGTGGGCGCCACCGAGGTCGAGGTCCGCATGGACTCCAAGCTGGCGGTCGAGCAGATGGCGGGCCGCTGGCGGGTGAAGCACCCCGACCTGGTCCCGCTGCACGCGCGGGCCCGCGACCTCGCCGGGGGCTTCGAGCGGGTCACCTACACCTGGGTGCCGCGCGCGGAGAACAGCGCTGCCGACGCACTGGCCAATCAGGCCATGGATGCCGCGGACGACGTTGGTGGGCAAGCCTTGCCGAGCACCGCGGCGGCCGCGAACCCCGCGGGATGGACCGGCGCCAAGGGCACGCCGACGCGTCTGCTCCTGCTGCGACACGGACAGACGGCCCTGTCGATCGAGCGCCGGTATTCCGGGCGAGGCAATCCGGAGCTGACCGACCTGGGCGCCGCGCAGGCCGCCGCCGCGGCGCGCCACCTCGGCGAGCGCGGCGACATCGACGCGGTGGTGTCCTCGCCGCTGCAGCGCGCCCGAGCCACCGCCGAAAAGGCCGCGAAGGCGCTGGGCCTGGCGGTCGAGGAGGACCACGACCTGATCGAGACCGATTTCGGAGCGTGGGAGGGGCTGACCTTCCGCGAGGCCTCCGAGCGCGACCCCGAGGTGCATCGAACCTGGTTGCGCGACACCGGCGTCGCACCTCCTGGCGGTGAGAGCTTCGACGCGGTCGCCACGCGCGTCGACCGCGCGCTGCGCCGCATCGTCACCGATCGTGCCGGCCAGACGGTGCTCGTGGTGTCGCACGTGACCCCCATCAAGACCCTGTTGCGGATCGCGCTGGACGCCGGTCCGGCGATCCTGTACCGGCTGCATCTGGACCTGGCGTCGCTGTCGGTTGCGGAGTTCTATCCCGACGGCCTCGCGTCCGTACGGCTGGTCAACCAGACGTCTCACTTGCCGTCGGTGTGAATGTGGACGCGCTCACCGTGCAACCCGAACAGCGCGATCGCCTCGACCGGGCCGTCGACGGCGCCGAACCAGTGGGGTGACCACGTCGAGAACTCCACGGCCTCACCGGGTTTGATGGTGTAGTCGCGTTCGCCCAGGATCAACCGCATGTTGCCCGACAGCACGTACATCCAGTCGTGGCCCTCGTGCACCGGCAGGTGCGGCATGGGCTTGTTGCGGCGCGCGCTGATGCGGATCTTGTAGGCGTGCAAGCCGCCTGCGGGCCCCTGGCCGGTCAGCGGCCAGAACGTGATGTGCTGGCGGGTGAACGCGCCACCGCGGACCCGCGGATCCTCGACATTCGGTTCGCGTAGCAGATCGTCGGTGCTCACCGACAGGGCTTGGGCCAACCGGGGCAGGTGGTCGAGCGCGAGACGCCGCTTGCCCGATTCCAACCGGCTCAACGTCGACACGTCGATGCTCGACTGGCGCGCCACGTCGTCGAGGGTCATGCCCCGTTCCAGCCGCAGTTCGCGCAGCCGGCGCCGCACCCGCGCGTCGACCGTGTCCTCGTCTTTTGCCTGCATGGCAAGTCAGCTTGGCATCCCGACCGGGTGGTGGGCAAGGTGGTGGCATGACTGATCGTTGGGACACCGTCGTGATCGGAGCGGGAGCCGCCGGGCTGAGTGCGGCGTTGGTGTTGGGCAGGGCTCGCAAGCACACCCTGGTGGTGGACGCCAATCGCCAGAGCAACCTCGCCGCGCACGGTATCGGCGGACTGCTGGGATGGGACGGCAAACCGCCGGCGCAGTTGTACGCCCAGGGCCGTGCGGAATTGGGGCACTACCCGTCGGTCGAGGTGCGCGACGGCGACGTGGTGTCGGTGACCCCGCACGAGGGCGGCTTCACCGTCGAGCTGTTGGACGGCCGCTCCGAACAGGCGGCGCGGGTGCTGCTGGCCACCGGGATGCGCTACCAACCACCGGCGGTGGCCGGACTCGAGAAGTTCTGGGGCACATCGGTGTTCCACTGCCCGTTCTGCCACGGCTGGGAAGCTCGGGACCAACCGCTCGCGGTGATCGCGAACGGCGAGATGGCCACCCACGGGGCGATGACGCTGACCGGCTGGACCGACGACATCGTGCTGCTGACCAACGGCCCTGCGGACTTCTCCGACGACGCCAGGGCCCAGTTGACCGGCAAGGGTGTCCGGATCGACGAACGCACGATCGCGCGGGTGTCGGAGTCCGACGGTGAGCTCGACGGTGTGGTGTTCGAGGACGGGACCGTGCTCGCGCGTCGCGGGCTGATGGTGGCGAGCAGGCTGCACCAGCGCAGCGATTTGGCCGCCGCCCTCGGTCTGCAGTTCGCCCCGCCGAGTCCGGTGTCGTCCGAGGTGATCTCGGTGGATCCGTTCGGGCAGACGTCGGTACCTGGGGTGTTCGCCGCCGGTGACGTGTGCGCCATGATCCCGCAGGTCGCGTCGGCCGTCGCGTCGGGTTCGGCGGCCGCGGTGGCCATCGTCAGAACTCTGATCTAGGAGGTGGACACCATGTCCGAGGACGTCAAGGAGCATTGGGAATCCAGATACGCCGAACGGGAACGGATCTGGAGCGGTCGGGTGAATCCCTGGCTGGCCGAGGTCGCTGCACCGCTACCACCTGGGGCGGCGCTGGACCTGGGCTGCGCCGAGGGCGCCGACGCGCTCTGGTTGGCCGAACACGGTTGGGACGTCCTCGGAGTCGACATCTCCGAAACGGCGCTGGGGCGCGCAGCCGAGGAGGCCGGGCGCCGCAGCGTGTCCGGCCGGACGACGTTCGTGCAGATGAACCTGTCCGAGGACTTCCCGGCCGGCTCCTTCGATCTGGTGTCGGCGCAGTTCCTGCAGTCGTTCGTGCACCTGGACCGGGAACGGATCTTCTCCGCCGCGGTCCGCGCGGTGTCACCGGGTGGCGTGCTGATCATCGTCGATCACGGCGAGGCCCCGCCGTGGTCACACCATGCCCACGATCACGAGTTCCCCACGGTCGCAGGCGTGCTGGCCGGTCTGGACCTCGCGATGGGGGAGTGGGAGCAGGTCAGAGCGGAGCCCGTCGAGCGCGCGGCCACCGGGCCGGACGGTCAGCAGGCGGTGCTCGTCGACAACCTCATCGTGCTGCGGCGTTCAGCATGATGATCGGCTAACTCCGGTTCGGCTGCAGGGTGCGCCCGGGGCGGAAGTCCCCCGGATGTGCTTCGTGGTGCGCGGTGTGGGGATGCTCGGAGATGAGCTCGGCGGTCATGAGGTCGGTCAAGACATCCATGCCGCGACGGGTGAGCGTCTCGACCGGCAACCGTACCGTGGCCAACCCGAGGAGTTCGAGTCCCGGCAGCAGACCATCGATGCCGGTGGCCGAAACATCCTCGGGCACACGAACTCCCGCCTGCTGTGCCTCACCGAGGAAGGCGAGCAGGCGCATGTCGGTCGGCAGCATGACCGCGGACACGCGGCCCGCGCGGGCCAGCTTCACCACCTCGGACGTCGACCGATCGGCGGGGTAACGCACGCTATGGTCGGTGGGCACGGTGACCGCATGCGCGCCACCGGCACGGAGCCGCTCGACGATGACGGTCGAGCGCAGATGTTCGGCCACCGACACCTGCCTGCCGGGTACCACCACCGCCACATCGCGGTGCCCGAGAGCCAACACCTGGTCGGCGATCAGCCGACCGTTGGCGACCTCGTCGTAGCACACCGCGTGCAGGGCCGGGTGCTCCTCCGGACGGCCGAGCACCACGGTGGGCACCGCGGAGACGAACGGCACCAGTTCCTCCGGGGCGATGACACCGGTGGCGATGAGCATGCCGCCGACGCGATTCTGCAGGAGCCGACGGAGTCCGGCGCGTTCGTCCGCCTCGGGGAAGTCGAGCGGCGACGCGACGGTCAGGAGCTGGAGCCGCCGCTGCGCCGTTCGCGCCTGCAGCTCGGCGTGCATCGCACCGTAGGCCGGGTTGCGGGGGTCACGCAGCAGCAGCCCGACGGTGTCCGATGTGGTTTTCGCCAACTGGCGTGCCGCGTCGTTGCGGATGTAACCGGTCTTCTCGATGGCTGTGACGATGGCGGCGCGGGTGGCCTCCGACACCGGGACGACGCCATCCAGGTAGCGGGACACCGAGGCATTGGAGACGTTCGCTTCGCGCGCGACGTCGGCCATCGTGACGCGGGGCCACCCACCCGACCGGTGCCCCCTCAGGACCACGCACCGGCCTCGCGGAGGTAGTCCCGCAGCAGCGACGGCCAGTCGGTCTGGATGACATCCGCGCCGAGGGCGACGAGGCGGCCCCACCCCTCATCCGGGTCGCCGGTGACCGAGACGGTGTCATCCCAGTTCGCCATCAGCGGCACCCCGTGGCCGAGGTCGAGGGCGTTGACATAAGCGAACAGGCCGCGGTCGCGGACCTCCTGCTGGATCCACGCGGCATCACAGAAGGGGTGCGAGGGATCCTTGGCGACGAGCTCGGCTCCCACGAGGTTGATGCCGGGATGGGTGCGAACCGTGTCGAGATCGTCGGGGCTGCGCACGATCGCCAGCAACGGATATTTGATCGGGTGGCTGCGCAGGTGTCCCAGAGCCTGCGGCTGCACCGGTGCCTTGAGGATCAGTTGGTCGGTGATGTCGAATTGGTCGAGCCAGGCCAGCAGTCGCGGCCAGTAGTGCCACGAGCGGTCGATGTTGAACAGCACCCCAGGAAACGACCGGAGCATGTCGTCGAGACGTTCGACCTTCACCCGGGGATGGGCGACGCGCGCCCCGTATTCGAGGCTCTCGATTTCCGCGGTGGACAGTTTCGGCAGCGGCCACGCCGTGCCGAAGTGGACGGCCTCGTAACCGTCGTGGAACACGAAGTAGTCACCGTCGGTCGACTCGACGACGTCGATCTCGACCATGTCCGTGCCGCTGCGCAGCGCGGCGGTGACCGCCCCGACGGTGTTCTCGACGACCGCTCCGTGGGCCGTTCCGCGGTGCACCGCGATGGCCGGGCGGTGCGTGGTCAGAACGGCGTTCATTCGTCGGTTCACCTCGGCGTACTCGGGTGCGCCGAATCCGTTGCGCCGCTGGGGTGTAGAGCGGACCGAGACATGACGTGCGTTCACAGGACCTCCATCGGATCGGGTTCGGCGCGTCGGGGACGCTCACGGTTGGGGGTGGCGGTGGGTGGTGGCCGTCGAGAGCCGGTTCGGCCGTACACCAGCCACATCGTCAGCCCGGCGATGAGCATGAGCAGCGTTGTGTACACGAAGGTGTGGGCCGTCTCGTCGGTCACGGTCTCACCGCTCGTCGCTTGTTTGATGACCATTCCGAGCGGCTGGTAGATGGGATGGGCCAGAAACGCGGCGAGGTCGTATTCGTCGAGCAGGCTGTTGAAGGTCAAGGCGCTGACCGCTGCGGCCGTCGGAAGGACCAGCGGGATCAGGACTTTGCGGAACGTGTACGTGGGGCGGGCCCCGAGGAGTGTCGCAGCGTCCTCGAGGTTGTCCGGCACGCCGGCGAACGCGGCCTTCAACAGGCGGAAGGTGAAGGGCAGCTTGACCGAAATGTAGGCGACCGCCAGGAGCGCCACGGTGCCGGTGAGCACCTGCCAGCCGACGACAGGCTGCGGGCGGTCGAAGGTGAGGATCATGCCGAGAGCGATCATCGTCGACGGCAGAATCCACGGCAGGTGCAGCAGGTACTCCATGGCTGCGGTCAGTGGATTGCGGTACCGCTGGATCATTCGTGCGGTGACGAGCATCGCGATGAGTACGGCGACGGCAGTCACCGCGCCGTATCCCATGCTGATCAGGAACGGCCGATAACCGCGCTCCTGAGTGAGGACCTCTAGATAGTTGTCGAAAGTGACGCTGCCCCAGGAGATTTTTCCTGAGTTGATGGCCTTGGCGTCGGTGAACGAGTACAGCACGATGAGCGCCGGTGGCAGCACGTAGACGACGAACACCAGGTATGCAGTGGCGTGCACGGCGACGTTGGCCGCGCGGTTGTGAATGGGTTGTTTCGTCAGGTGCGCGGAGACCTTCGACACGGAGAAGTAGAGGCCGTTGCGCTCCAGGCGATTGAAGATCGTCAGCAGTGCGATCGTCGAGAGGCCGAGGACGATGGCGAGCGTGGCGGCGAGATCGCGCGACGTCGGGCTGTTGGCGAAGGTCAGGATCATCGGCGCGATGGTGGCGAAGTCCCCGCGACCGAGGATTTGCGGGGCGGCCAGGGCAGAGAGCCCGGCGAGGAAGGTCAGGATCGTGATCGCGTAGACGATCGGCTTGAGCACGGGCATCACGACGGATCGCAGTATCCGCCAGTCGGATGCGCCCATCAGGCGTGCCGCCTCCACGGTTTGCAGGTCGATCCGGGACATTGCGGTGGACAGGAACAACAGGTGATATCCCGTGGAGGAGATGGTCAGCACGAAGATGACGGCGCCGGCTCCGGTGAACCAGTTCGGGTCGAGGCCCGGGATCACCGACCGGATGATCCTGGTGACGACACCCGTCGGCCCGTAGACCGTCCTGTACCCCGACACCATGACGATGCCGCTGTAGATGAGTGTGGTGGCGTACCCCAGCCACAGCAGGCGAGCGCCGCGGATGGCGTAGAACCGGGTGGCCAGGACGATGAAGATGCCGAGGACGTTCACCGTGACCGACAAGACCGCGGCGAGCAGGAAGCTGTTGCGCAGGGCGTCCACCGCGCGATGCGAGTCGAGAAGTCGCTCGACAGCCCGAAAGGACGGGCTGCCCGTGCGGTCGACGAACACCGCCTGCAACACCGACACATTCGGCATCACGAGGAACGCGATGATGAACCAGCCCATCACCAGCGTGACGACGAAGAACAGGGGATTGCGCAGCATCCGCCGGACGGAAGCCATCACGCGCTCAGCGCTTCGTCGCGTCCCACGCGCTGCGTCACGATGTCTCCACTCGCGGCGTACTGGAGCAGGTCGCGGCCGTGGAAGCCGACGGTGACCCGGTCACCGATTCGGTAGCTGCGCCCGTCCTCGGGCTGGACGGTGCGTAAGGTGCCTGCGGCGCCGCAGTCCACGACGTACGTCGACGTCGTCCCGTGGTAGGCGGTGTCCGTCACGGTCCCGGGTAGTTCCACCACCCCGTCGGCCTTGGCACCGTCGAGAATCGAAAGCTTCTCCGTGCGAAGGTATGTCGTGGTGTCGTCGGCCGGTTCGACGTCACCGGACGCGACCAGCCGTTCGACCAGCTGCGGTGCGAGCCGATTCGCGGCACCGATGAAATTGCAGACGAACTCGGTGGCGGGCTGCGCGTAGATCTCGCGGGGAGTGCCGATCTGCTCGATCCGGCCCCTGTTCATGACCGCGATTCGGTCTGACATCGTCAGCGCCTCGTCCTGGTCATGGGTGACGAAGAGGGTGGTGATGCCGAAGTGTCGCTGCAGGTCCTTGAGTTGTCCCCGCAACTGTTGGCGCAGCTGGGCATCGAGATTGGACAGGGGCTCGTCGAGGAGGAGGATCTTCGGCCGCAGCACGAGGGCGCGGGCGATGGCGACGCGTTGCTGTTGCCCACCCGAGAGTTCGGCGACGTTCCTGGGGAGATGCTCGGGCGCGAGGCCCACCTGCTCGGTGATCGCGGCGACGGCGTCGACGATCTGTGTTTTCGGCAGACGTTGAACGCGCAGACCGAATGCGATGTTCTCCTCGACCGACATCGACGGAAACAGCGCATAGTTCTGGAAGACCATCCCGAATTGCCGTTGGTCACTGCGCATTCGGGTGACGTCTCGGCCGGCTACGTGAAGCGAACCAGCCGATGGGGTGATGAGCCCGGCCAGAACCCGCAGAGCGGTCGTCTTCCCGCACCCGGACGGCCCGACGAGGGTGAAGAATTCACCTTCGGCGACCGTGAGATCGAACTGGGGGAGAGCGACGACGTCACCGAACCTGACCTCGACGTTCTCATAGGTGATCACAGGTGCCTCCAATGCCGGGTGTACCGAATGCCATGCACGATCAGTCCCTCACTGCACCAGGTACTTCAGCTGGATCTCCTCGATCCAGCCGTCCAGGTTCTTGGCCACGAACGCCCAGTCGATGTCCTGCTCCCTGAAGGAGTTCGTGTAGCTCACCGCGTCTTTGTCGGCGCCGGGGATCGCGTCGGTGTTGGTGGGCGCAGTGAAGTATCGGTGTGACCAGTCGGCCTGCACCTCGGCGCTACCGAGCCAATCGACGAATCGCTTGGCCAACTCGGCGTGCGGTGCGTTCTTCACGACGGCAACCTGCTGGTACACGATGGGCACCCCGGTGGCCGGATGCGCCGCCTCGGTCGACACGCCGTATTCCTTTTCACGACTCGTTTTTCCGGCCAGGAACATCTGCCCCGCGGTCACCTGGCCGTCGGCCATCCGCGCATAGAGATCGAGGCCGTCAACAGACGGTGAGCCGTACTTGTAGAACGAGGCGATGGCTCGCCAGCCCGCGTCGCTCACTCCGAGGTGGCCGCTGGGGTCGCTGTACCGGGCAAAGATGCTGGCGATGACCATGGACGTGGTGCCAGCGGCCAGATTGGTCGATGTCTCGTACTTATCGTGGAATTGCGGCTTCTCCCACAGGTCCGGCCAGTCGGTGGGTGCGCCACCGTTCGGGTAGTCGGCGGTGTCGTAGACCAGCATGATGGGCTCACGTACCACCGGCCAGAAATCGCCTGCGGGCGAGGCTTTCTGGCGGTCCACCAGCGGCGCCCACGCTGGTTCGTACGGCTGGAGGGCATCGGCGGCCACGAGTGTCTCGCAGGGGACCGTCGTCGGCCCGAACATCACGTCGGCGACCGGGTTTCCTTTCTCCGCTATGAGCCTGTTCTGGATGTCCACGGCGCCCAGGTCGACGTACTCGACCGTGAAACCCGCCTTCGCGGCCTGCCCGACGAGCCAGTCACCCCGGCCGCCACTCACCGAGTTCGAATAGACGATCAGCGTCGAGTCGCCGCCGTTGTCACCCGCCGGCGCGCCCGAACAACCCGCCAGGAGCAGGCCGACCGCCAGGCCCGCCGCCACCCGAAATTTCGTTCTCATCAACCAGATGCCTTCCGTAAACCGGGTTCGCTCAACGGGTTTCTCGAAACTCGAGCCGGAGCGTCCCTGATGTAACCGCTTACGTCGGGTGAATGTATGCGCTTACATTCGGGCTACTCAAGCTGTGGGCGCCGACGTTCCAGGTGTTCACCAAGTCGGCCGCTGTTGTTCGCCGACGCGTCACTGACCGCTGGGCCGGTGGACGTGCGCAATGGTCAGCGGGCGAGTATGCGGTCCATGAGCCTGGCGGGCAGGATTCGGTTGAGTGGCACGGTGAAGGCGGCGTCGACACCGAGGGTGTAACGAATGCGTGGACGTTTCGCCGTGGTGATGTTCGCGATCTTGGTTGCCGCTTTTGTCGCCGTCACAGCGTGTTCCAGGAAAGAGGATTGGAATCTCACCGTCGAAGCGATGAGCTCGCCGTAGAGGTCGGTGTGCTCGGGGCCCATGCGGCTTGCGAGCTCGAGGGAGAGAGGTCCGCTGCGCTCTGCCATCACCGTCTTGACGCCACCGGACTGAACGATGACCACCTGGATGCCCTGCGCCCGGACCTCGCGGCGCAACGCATCGCTGGCCGATTCGAATGCAGCCTTGGTGCCGGCATAGGCGCCGTAGATCGGCAAGACTGACTCTGCGCCAACGGAACTGATGTTGACGACACGCCCTTTGCTTCGTCGCAGGGCCGGCAGCAGTGCCTGGATCACAGCAACCTGCCCGAACAGATTGACCTCGAACAGCTGACGCCAGATGTCCAGTGGGAGAACCTCGAGAGGAGCATTGATCTCGATTGCGGCATTGTTGATCACTGCCCTCAGACTCCGCTGGTGTGGATCATCGGCGATACGTGCAGCCAAGGCCGCGATGTGCTCGCCGACAGTGACATCCAGCAGCACCGGTTCGATGCGGTCATCGCGAAGGGCATCGGCGTCCTCGGTTCGGCGGACTCCGGCCAATACGTGGAACCCGCGAGCAGCGAGTTCGCGAGCGGTTGCCGCGCCGATGCCCGACGACGCCCCCGAGATGACGATCAGTTCGTCGGCTCCTGGATCCCGGGCCGGCGCGCCCACGTCAGACGCCCGCAGTCGGCGTGCGGTGTCGCCGTCACAGCTGAGGAGCGCGCGGGCCATGCGGCGAAATGTAGCCATCGACAACAATGTTGTCAATGACTACAGATGCGGTACTTTCAGGACATGGCTGGTGAGACGAGTCCCGGGAGATACCACCACGGTGATCTCCGAGCGGCCCTTCTCGAAGCTGCCGAAACTAGTGTTCGCCGCCACGGGGTGGCGCAGCTGTCGCTTCGTGACCTCGCTCGCGACGTCGGGGTGAGCCATGCGGCACCGAGACGGCATTTCGCCGAACGTCAAGACTTACTCGACGCTTTGGCGGAATCGGGTTATGCGCGTCTGGGCGAGAGAATCCGCGACGCTGCGAGAAAGAATGGGGCCGCGATGGGCGATGACGACTTTGCCCGGCGTGTGCACCGCTCGGCATCGGCTTTCGCGCAGTTCGCCACCGAGAACCCGGCGCTGCTGGAGTTGATGAACACAACCAAACACCGCCCCGGCGCATCAGCGGTGTACCAAGCCGCTACCGAGGCATTCGAGCCGATACTGGACCTGATCCGCGAGGGTCAGATCCTCGAGATCCTTCAAGCCGGACCGCCCGAGGAAATCGGCCTCATCCTCTACGCCACGATCAACGGCATCACCACACTGGTCAACACGGGAGCAGTCGGCGCTGAACAGATCGACGGCCTCATTGAGGCTGCGGTCACCCAGTTCCTCCGCGGGGCAGCACCGTGATCCGGTGTTTTGTCGGTGGGGGTTTGTAGTGTCGGTGGCGTGTTCGAAAGTGTGTTCGATATCGATCCCGGGGCGTCGGAAGCGCAGCTGCGGGATCAGATCGCGCACTGGGAACGGCTGAAAGCCACCGCCGCCGCGGCCCAGGCCCGGGCGACCGCGTTGTGGGCGCAGAAGCGCCGCGCTCGCGAGCAGGCTGCCGGCATGCCGGCCGCCAAGCAGGGCCGCGGGCTCGCGAGCGAGGTCGCGCTGGCCCGGCACGACTCCCCCGTACGTGGGAACCAGCACCTCGGTTTCGCGAAAGCGTTGGTCCACGAGATGCCCCATACCCTGGCCGCGTTGGAGT
>Ga0247757_10000503_pt1 | contig 31803 bp, 79 predicted proteins | sample UWRJL126311R4_FD_180929 | JGI IMG/M metagenome (GOLD analysis project Ga0247757, IMG submission 180929) | Plant litter microbial communities from Arlington Agricultural Research Station in Wisconsin, United States - UWRJ-L126-311R-4 | ecosystem: Environmental > Terrestrial > Plant litter >... | reverse complement strand
CCACGGTCACCGATGGTGTAGCCGTGAGCCTTGGCCCAATCACGAATCTTGGTGGTCTCATTCTTGCTAGCAGTAGCCTTGACAGGAACAGCAACCTCAACAACCACGGAAGCAGCAACGTACTTAGCCAGCTTCTCAAGGTGGTTAGCGAAGTGCTTACGGTTAGCCTCACCAAGCTCAATCTCTCGCTTCTTACCGGTCATGGGATCGAAAAAGGTGACAGTCTCGACACCAGTCTTGATACGCTCGTCCAGGGAGTCAGTGAGGATGATCGTGGTCTGAGTAGCCATTGCGAAATCTCCTAGATTAGGTTTTGTGTTGCTCTGTTGAGTGGAACTCTACCCGATGTTGCTCGGGGTGTCAAGCTGGCTTTTCAACCAGCTTGAAATTTGTTACTTGCCTTCGCGCTCATCCTGCTGGTTCATCTCATCATTGGCAGGGTCAGTAGGCTCTGTGCGAGGCTCTACGTCCTTGCCGATGGCAGGAAGGAACTTACCAGATGCAGCATCCCAGACGCAACCCCCGTAAAAGAAGGCTTCATACTCATCAGGGCTACCACTGATGATAGACACATAGATCAGAGTACTATCATCACAGAATCGATGCAAGGTGTCAGTACCGGTGATCTTAGTAGCACCAGCAGTGTCTACATCAACAGATCCCTTAGAGCAACCTGCGAGACCAAGTACTGCAACCATAGCACCGATAGCAATAAACTTCTTCAAAACGCTTCCTTTGTTTGATGTTAACTTAGTTACTGACCTTATGCCATGCCCAAATAACAATGAGCACTATCACAATAAACCCTAGCACGATCGGAGGAATGACATCAATAGCTGCCTCAACACCATTCCAAAGGGTGCTGATAAAGTCAATGATGTTATCAATACCAGATTGTACGTCTTTGTTGTCCATAACGGATACCCTAGCATACTCGAAGTTACTTACCAAACTCAGCCCGTAAATTCGGGGTGATGCCCAGCCATGATAACTGAGCATAGCACATTACCTAGCCTTGCGCTTAACCTCTTTTGCTAGCTGCTCGCGGAACTTCTTAGCTTCCTTAGAGTTTTGCTTGACCTGGTTCGTCATGTAATGAGCCATGTCATCAGCGCTACCACCAGGAATAGAGATAGCCTCGCCACGCATTTGTGCAAAGATGCGGTACTGCTCGATTGTTGACCTACTCAAGCCAAGGTCACCAACTGTGTGCGTGTGCTTCTGAAGCTTAGACTTCTTACAACCATCAATACCACACTTGAAGGGAAGAATACCCATAGTGTTTTGATCCCCTAAAATCTAATTGTTTACGTTTTCAATAAAAAAGGCAAGATGCTTGGATCAACCGCTTCTCTGACGCCACTTATTTGATCTAATGCCCAGATTGGACGACCAGTATTTTGACATCTCCACGTACTCAAGCTATCTTGCCTAGGCTATTCAATATGAACCCTACCTGCTGGCGCCTATCTCAACATGATAGTTCATCAGGTCTCCCTGACAAGTTCTAACTTACCGTACTAAACTCAGTCTGTCAAGTACTTAATTAGGACCAGCACAAGCATGACCAAATTCACTAACAGGTTTACCACACACAGAGCAGTGAGTCAACATTACCTCACCTTCGCTTTACTGCGTGCATTAGCTTCACGAGCAGAGCGAACAGCATCTAACTTTTCAACATCAATACGTCGCTGTTCGCTCTGCTCTTGGCCATAAGTCTTGGAGCCACAGGTGCTACACATAGTCTACCCTCTACTTGGTGCGCTGCTTACTGCGGCGCGGTGAGGACTTAATCCTAACACCAGTAGGGGCACCAGGCAACCCCGCCAAGCCAGCAATAATTTCCGCAGCCTCGGTAGGGTCAACATCGATCATGGGGTTATTGTCAGCATCAGTCCACACTCTACCATCAATGTAGAGGATACTTCCCTGAAGAATTGCCTCACTCTTTGCCATGTCTACCCTCCTAGTAAGCTGGCTGACGATTAATAATTCCAACAATGAGAAGAAGTATAATTAGAGAGACAGGAATTGCAAATATTACACAAGTAAAAATCATTTGTGATCTAGTAATTACCTCGGCCCTATAATCCCTAAGAGCCTCAATAACTATCGTAGCATACGCTACGGGCAACATAGCTACAGCTATACCCATGAATATAATCATAGTGCAATCTCCCAGATTAACTATCCAGAATATCCGTCAACCTCTTAGGGCTGGGCTCTGGCTGTAATCCATAGCTTACACGCTTGCGGTTACGTTCGCAAGCCCTGCACTTGCGATTTATATTTCTTCCTGAGCGCTGTGATGATGTACGTACATTACTACCGCTGTACGGATGACCTTGAGGGCATCGCTTCTTACTAGCTTCGAATGAATTGCTATTCACCATAGCAGATAGCTTTTGTGTAGGTGGTCGCTTCACTTCAGCAGAATCACCTAATGCTTTTCTTTGCTTATATCTCTTCTGTGCATCACAATGACAAGGGCGGCAGTATGCAAAGTTTCCTTTGATGTAGAAGTCACTTAGACCGCACTTCCTACATGGATCTTTATACATACTGCCGCCCCTTTAGTCTAATAGGTTATAGACTAATTAACGGTCAGAGCAGAGTATAGGGATAGATAGCCCAGATACCCCAACCAATAGTCACCGTAACAAAAATACCTACTATTCCAATTATTACAAACTTTATTTCTTCTTCATCGAAGCCGAAACATATAGAAACAATTGTAGAGAGAGTAGATACAATTACTGCTGCAATAAGCAGTACCCAAATTAGTACTGCAATAGTAGGGCTCATAGTGTTACGTGCCTTTCATATTCCTCTTGACTTGTTGTGTGAAAGAAGCCGCAGCCTCCCTCTATTACCTCACACTCATAGACTCGTGTAGGTACCTTATCCCTATCAGATCGTGCCCTTATTTCATCGATAGCCACCTGTGCTCGATACCCTGAGGTAAAGGATGTCTTAGAGGGAAATATCTTGCAGATAGGCATAGTGCGCTTCTCGTCTTTAATGAGAGGTAGAAACGTCTCATCTTCAATTCTATTATTCTTGCGGCCCATATAAGATCATTTCCTTAAGAGAAGAATAGGGACTATCCGAAGATAGTCCCTATTCTGATTGAACTAGTGAACAATTACCTTACGGTCAGTCTTGTTGTTAAGCTTCTTCATAGCCTCCTGAAGGAGCATAGCACGCTCACGGCTGATTGCGTGAGACTTCTCCATCTGCTCACGGTTGAGCTGAGCAGCACTGATAGCCACAGTGTTACCGGAAGCATCCTTGCGCCACGTCACACCATCCTCACGGCACTTAGTGCAGCGCTTAGGAAGCGAACCACGAGTGTTGAGGACAGGGAAGGTAGTACCACAACCACACACAACGCTCTCAGGGCGCTTAGAGACCTGCTGAGGGCTTGCCTTTACAGTCTTGGGGCGGGTACTAGCAGCCTTGAAATCCCTGCAAGGCTGACAAGCAATCGGAGGACGCCCAGCCTTGCGCTGAAAAGTAAAGGTACCCGTACACTGCGGGCTGATTTTGCGCTTGCAGTCATCGGTGATCAAGGTAATGCGTGCCATGGTGAGCGCCTTTCGGTTCGTTGTTCTTGCTTGTAGCCATACACTAGCACTGCAAGCAAGGTACGTCAAGTCTGGTCTAGAAAATCTGTGCTGTGACCTTAGGTCCGAAGCTCTTGTAAAGCTCTAATCTAGTAGATTCCCACTCAAGCATACTGATATTTTGGATTCTCAATTCATGGCGAGGATCTATTTGCCACCACTTAGGTGGAATAATAATATGTTTAGTGTTGGGGTTATCGTTATATATCTCGATCATAGAGAATAGAAAGCCAACCTTTTGACCCTTGCCTCTAAACACTGCGGTATTAGTCATAGCCCAGAAATGTCACGAATCAGAGAAATGAGACCATAACCTGCAAGGAAACCCATTAGAAAGTAACCTACAAATTCCATATTACTCTTGCACCTTTCGCTTTACTGTATGGTCTGCTGGCATATCAAAAGTTCCTTGATCAGTATAGAGGGTAATCCACGGATCTCCGGTCTCACCATCCCACCAATCAGTCTTACGATCTACTGTAGCATACCCTGCATCAGCAGCATCATTATAACACCATTCATCCTGAGCAAAGTCAAGCTGATCGCCTGGCTCTACCCATTCAGCAAAGGTGTCTTTACATAGGTCTACACTCACTCTAGCTCCACAACTTTAATGGAATCAACATCATGCAAAGAGAGGTTAGATCCTAAAATCTTAGCCTGCACATTATACATATCAATTAGTTCTTGACGAAATGTCTTTGCTTTACTTTTGCTGATAAACCTTTTAGATGAATACTTTTTAGCAATACCATCATATACAGTCCAGCGTTTGATCTTCATACGGTCACCTTACATGACGATGGCCTGGACTGTCAAGTCCAGGCCATGTCTAAAGTCTATCGGTAGTGACGCTTACCTCTACCAGAGCAGGCATTACAAGGCTTACCACCGATCTTGCCATCCGTACACATATCACATTTATGCCAACCTTTTAGAGTTGGCTTAACAACCTTAGTAGCCTTGAGCCCGCGCTTAGGGAGCTTTACCATTGTGTCTCCTAATGTACTAAAGTGTAATACAGAACTATCCAAGTAGCTTGGATGACAAACAAATAAATTCCTACAAACCACACATGGTAGCTCATAGGCATAGTTAGTGCGCTCCAACCTCTACGCTCAGCATACTTGACCGCGAGGAATCTTGCAAGGATGGCTGACAAGATAGCAAAAACAATCCAGCTACCAGCCACTATAAGTAAGGTCATATTCAAAGCCTTCGATCGATGTCCACAATGTAACTTGATTCTAGCATCGATCGAAGGCTTTGACAATTGAATTAACGGAAAATCAAGTAAAGAATACCCAGAGTCGCACCATACGTTCCGAACATAACGCCTAGTACTCCTAGTGTGAAATGCCAGAGAGGAAACTCCATGTAATGGTTGAACCTAGTAATCATTACAGCAAGGCTAAAAGTAAGTACACTAAGCGATACAAACATGAATAGCCAGATCATTACCAATCAACCTTCATCAGATAATTGCCAGCAGGAATATGACCTTCAATGAATAGCCTGTGAAGAATATGCTCAAGTCCTACATCTACTGGATTCTCCCAGTATTTATGGTCAATTTCAAGGCCAGTTATTTCACCAGTCTCAATCCATTTAGCGACAATGAGATCATCGCCTATTAGATCCAGTTCAGATTCTCCATCTACAGTCCACTCATGATAAGTGTAATGCCCTAGACGCTCATAAGGAATAAAATCTCCTTCGAGAATATTAATGTCTAGTCCATAGACATCCTTAACAGTTCGTTCAAGGTCTTCATATTCGAATACATGAGTAGTTACTGTATTTAACTTAGCTGACTTTTCAATCACTCGATCTTCTCCATAAAGTCTTCAATTTCATCAACCGTAGGCCATACCGCATCAAAGATACGCTCTTGAGTAGGCATATAGCCACTCTCAAAGAGTTGACGAATGCGCCAGCGAATAGCTGCAATCTCTGCACGAGCCTCAGCAGCATCCTTACGGTAGCCTAGCATAAGCTGCTCAGTAGTGTATGCGGCATTGGCTGCGTTCTGCTGCATGATATTAAGGATCAGGGCTGTAGCCTCATCACCGATATCACTAACCTCTTCAGCAGTAATATTGTTTGTCATAATGGTTTACCTTTCACCAATCTACAACGATGTTGTAATATCCAGCTTCAATAAGCTTATCACGAACCATACAATTAAGCATGGTAGCAAGGCCAAAGTACCAAAAGTTTCCAGACCTTAGCCAAATATGAAATTCCCTCTCATCTTCTGGGGAAAGTGCCGTAGCAGTAGCAAAGAAACTAAGAGTATCGCCATTTGCAGCTTCTTGCATAGCTGCTACCTCAATATCATGGCCGTAAGTGCTCTTAACAAATTGCTCAAAATCACTGAACATCACAGTGTTAACTACACGCTTGTGCGCCTTCAATGTCGTCATGCCAACAGACTAGCAAGGGCCAGGCTGTATGTCAACCTGGCCCTGCAAGATCCTTTAAACCCACTGCCTACGTTCAGATACTAAGACTAGCTTTCCCTCTTCCTTGCGTAATACTACGCGAAGTTCACCATCCTCAGGAATAGCACCATCCCAAAAATCCGAATCTGTAGGAATAGTTACTTTACCTCCAAGAAGATTCAATAGATGCCACAGAACAGCTTCAATTTCAGCATCTCTAGTAAATATAGCTTCGATACCTACTTTTTCGAATACTTCCTCAGGCTCCATTAAACTGATACCTGACCTGTTAGCTTATCGTGGTGCTGATAATGGGTCAGACCAAAGTCGCTAGGCTCATAATCAAAGATATCACGAGCCCCCTGGACTACGAGTGTAGGAGCTGGATAGGGCTCTCTAGTGATCTGCTCTTTTATCTGTTCAATGTGGTTATTGTAAATATGCACATTGGTCATATCATGAACAAGCGTTCCAGGAATATATCCTGCTGATAGAGAAATCATATGTAGGAGAAGCGCATACTCAGCAATATTGTAAGGTACTCCTAGGAATACATCACATGATCGCTGATGCAGCTTCATATTCAGATAACAATCTTCAACATACAACTCAAATGACCAGTGACATGGAGGAAGAGCCATCTCATTAAGCTGATTAGGATTCCATGCACTAACAACCATTCTCCTAGATTCAGGATTGGTCTCTAGCTCATTCATCAGCCAACGAATCTGATCCGCTCCCCTATCAAATTCAGTCACCCAACCCTTAGATAAATCCGGGCCGTCAAAATTACGCCACTGATGACCATATACAGGACCAAGATCACCTGACTCATCCTTAGCCCACTTGCGCCAGATACCAAAGCCCATATCTGCAAGCTCATTAGCATTACTAGAACCCTTAAGCATCCATAGCATTTCAGCAATGACATGCTTAAAACTCTGAGTCATGTCTTTAGTAGTCAGAAGAGGGAAACCATCTGCCATATCAAATACCATCTGATATGAGAACAGGGAGATAGTTCCTGTCCCTGTACGATCACCTCTCTGCTTACCAAGACCTAGAACAGCGCTAACCATTCTATTGTACTCATCATCTGCCTTACTCATTCAGTCTCCTGACTCTAGCTTACGCTGAATACCCTCTAGTGCAGGGCTAGGTTTGATCTTAGCACCGTTTCCGTAGACTGGGTAGCGCCTCTCAAAGGCATCTCTAGCACCCCTCAGTTTAACGTGGAGAGCCGTTCTACCCTCAGGTAAGGATTCTATCAGGTCCCAGAGTTCTTGCCTGTTTAATTCAATTGTAGTAGTAACTTCCATCAGATATCAAATTCACCCTTGTTAGCACCTTCAAGGAAGGCTAGCCACTCATCAGGAGTGAAAGTTAGGACAGGACCATTACCCTGATCCTTAGTATCACGAACTAGAACCCCATCTGAAGTCATACATACTTCAACACAGTTATTACCACCGTTACCATTACTACGGCTTGACTTCTTCCATGTGTTACTTAGCATCTTGCATCCTCATTCCAAGTGTAGGTAAGTATCTGTTCCTAGGAGAACCTGGTCTCCTCATCCACTACAGGGTTAACTGCTGAGAAGTTTACATACCCCTCATCATCAACCTGAAGCTTCCCATCCTTAAGCTTAGTTGCAGCATAAAAATCTCTATAAGGATAATCATCAACAGTCACAACTAGTAGATCATCATGACATGAGAAAAAATCGATTACCAAATGCATAGCCTCCCCCAAGAAGTGTCTGCGCATATTCTAGCTTCATCTTCTGCATTATTTCACCTCCAATCCAAGTGTAGGTAAGTATCTACTCCTTAGAAGCTCTCCCTATCCAACATGATCTCAGCTATAGGTCTCATCTGAAGAACTTCATCAAAGCACTCTCTTTCAATGAATGCCTCTCGAATCTTCTTGTACCTATAGTAGGGTACCCTAACTTCAAAGTAGAGTACTTCCTCAGGGTTATCCCAATACTGCATTGCCATGACAGCAGTTACCTCATAACGCTGCCTATTCAATTCTGAAAGTCCGCTATCAAAGCGAAGCCAGTTTAATAGCTTTCCGACCTCATCCATGGAACGGCATTTCACTTTGACATCAGCTTTGAAGGGCCACATAGTGCCATCCTTTCATTCAAGTTTGAAGTGTAGGTAAGTATCTGTTCCTAGGAGTACTTCCTCCTAGCTCTCTTTACCTTCTTACGATTTTCTACCTGTTGCTGAGATGGTGCAACCCACTCATGCCAGCTACCTTTAAAGTATAGCTTCTTTCCTCCATGAGGGCTATTGCAGGTTGCACAATCCAGATACCAATCTTTTTTCATTTAACGATCTTGAATCGCTTCTTCTTGCAAGCAGGGCAGGTAACATCATTCCAATTCTTACGGAATTTAGTTACTCGCTTTCCGCACTTAGCAGTAACTACTAGTGCTGGCTTATCATCATCGTACTTGTGGTAGTAACCATCATCTGGCATATTCTCTCCAACTTTGAAGTGTAGGTAAGTATCTAGTTCCTGTACTACTTGACTTCTTTAAATTTAATCTTGATCTTCTTACAGCCAGAGATAAGGCTCATCTGCTGGTTTACGATAGTCTTCCAATGTGCCTTTGCAGCACTTTTGCTAGGTGCATGAAAAGTCAGATCAAAGTGATACCACTTATCTGCATTAATTTCCCCGAAAAACTTAGGAGTCGAGATATCGCTTAGTTGTGTATTGCTAAGTGCCATAGTTTCTTCCAATCCAAGTGTAGGTAAGTATCTGTTCCTAGGAGAGTCTCAGAGGGACATCATTCCAGATAAAATAATTTTGAGATGTTCCGCTATAGAGATGTTCAATTATCTTTTGTCGTAGGTCTTCTTCAGATGCAGGATCTTCTCCAAAGAAAAGCTCACGAGCTTTAACTTCATCAACTTCTATTTCAACAATAAATTTCATTAGACTTCCTCAGCCTTAGTTACACCATCTACAAGTTTTAGCTTATACCTCTTATCAGCAAACTCACTAAATGCTGTAGAGTGGGTAACCATAATAATGATGACATTGGTTTTATCTATCAGCTCTTTAATGAACTCCGCTAGAGGAATCTCATACTCTGCTGATACATGAGCAAAGGTCTCATCTAGTACTAGGACAGGTTCCTTGATATCCTTGCTCAAGAGCATGACAACCAACCTCAAGAGGAATCCTACCACAGCAGCGAGTCCACCACCACGAGCATCCATGACTGATGTTGACACAGTGCGCCCGTTAAGGCCCCTAGATTCAACGGAGAACTTCACTTCTGGGGTTTTACCCCTCTGGGTCTGGGTAACTTTAAAAACCATGCTAGGATCGTTAAAGATTGATTGTATTCCCCTTGTTACCAATTCTTCAATCTTATTCTGTGCATCTGCCTGCCTGGTTTCTCCAATTGATGCTAATGTAATAGCAACTTTGTTGTAGAGGTCTACATCAGAAGAGGCTAGAACAATCTCATCCTTTAGCTTTACGCCTTGAGATGCAATCATTCTAGCCTCAGTGATGCGACGATCTACAAGCTTTCTAGCAGCAGCAATTCTTGCCTTAAGGCTTGTAAGATTTTGCAAGTTGTTCCAACTCTCTATAGTTTCCATGCCTTTTCGATAAGCTTAGTATCAATTCCCATAGCCTGATAATGCTCAATAACTTCTTTTTGAGCCAATTCTTGTGCTAGCTTAGTAGTTTCAGCCTTTTTCAGCTTATCAACCTTACGCTCAGCGGCACTGTTCATAAGAGGGATAGCCTTCAAAGCCTTTATTGCTAATCTAAATATTGCTCTTATAGTAAAGAATACGCCAGCTATAGGCCAGAATGCGGCGCAGAGCCCACAAATAAACGGTATAGTATCCTCTCTACGCAAATCACGCTTAGCCTCCTCTAATGCTTCTTCAGCCATCTCTGCTTCAGATCGTCTTTTATCGTACCAGTTTTTCTGATGCTCAAAATTAGAATTGAATGCATCATTAAGGAATTTGTTATGCATCTGAACATAGACTATGCCAGAGATAGCTACATAACCTAGGATATAAATCCAAATCATAGTGGACCTAGTTTCTTCTTAAGCCAATAATTAAAAGCACAAGAGAGAATAAAGGCACTAGTAGGGATTGCAACAATCTTAGCTACTGTGAAGTACGTACCTTTATTCTCTCTCCACGACTCTAGTAGAGTAGGTTTCCACTCTTCCAGGTCTCCATCATAGTAGTCCAAGTTCATACCTCGAACATACTACAGGTCTAGCTCACTGTCAAGTAGGGTTACTCACACTTGAGCAGTAATTCTGGTTAGCATCCTGAGCAAATTCTAGAGCATCATTATCTGATAGCCCGAATGCTCCGATACCCTCTTTCAATGCTAGCTGAACTAGAGGATCACTCTCCCAACCATTACCAGCAGCACCGATGACATCACAAGTCCTGTTAGCTGCCTTGAGGATAGCAAATTCAGGAATACTAGGGTAACGCTTACCCCAACGCTCTGCAAACTGAGTAGCTGGCGTTCCTGCCTCGCTAGTAGTGGGTGCAGGGCTTTGAGGCGTTGGCTTAGGAGTATTCTCCCCTCCACCATCCTCGGTAGGCTGTGGCTCAGGATCGGGCTTAGGGGTATCTGAGGGCTTTGTTGGCGCTACAGATGGAACAGTTGGTGGCTTAGTAGGGGTAGGGTCTGATGGAGCAGTACAGCCGGTTAATGCTGCAATTAAAGCAATTCCAATAATAGTCTTTTTCATTTGACCCTCATTTTCTGTGAAACTAGATGAATAATATCTCGATACTTATCATCGAGTGCTTGTACTTCAGGTGTAAGTACTTCAAACGGTACTAGACTTCTATGCCCTGGGTTAACGTTATTCTGCCAGACTGACCAAGCATCGTGTACGTTCTTGGATGTAGTTGCCTCACCTTTAACAAGAACTAGTAATGCATAAACATCTAAAAGCTCTACACTACAATTAGGCATATGCTTAGCTAGCTCATCTACGATCTGATCAATATAATTAATGCGCGGCAAGGTAAAGCACCCCACAAGCAGCAAGAATAGTAAAGGCAGCACTGAGTAGAGCAGAACCTCTCTTCTTAGAGTCCTGACCAATAACTGCTGCTGTCAACAGAATGACAAGGTTAAGGCCATAACCTATCATCAGTAGAGCAGTAATAGCGAATATCATAATCTTCCTTTAATAGATAGTGAAAAGGGAGTGCGCAAGCTATTAACTTACACACTCCCTGAGGAAATCTTTGCAGTTATAGTAGTAGGGATACTCCACCAGGACCAATCAATAGCCCGAGAAGAATCAAGACTATTCCAAATAGAAAGTCCTGCTGAAAAATCTTCCAGATTCCTACCACTACTAAGATTACAGCAAGTAACCAAAGTAAGAATGCCATAATTTAGCCCCCTATGTCTCATTAGTTACTTATGTAATCGACCACTTGCGGAAGTACAAGGAATCGAACCCTCAGGATCTCTCCTGGCACTGACTAGCAATCAGCTTAAGCACCTTGCTTGCGTACTTCCATAGTACCTGTCTTTCCAGGCTGTCAGCTAGATTATAGCATTAACTACTAGGTCTAGCAACCCCGCAGTGAAGGCACCACTTATATTGATCTCCGCTACGATGCCCACAATGGGTACATAGCCAGCTCATTTAATGGGCCTTGCAAGACCACAACTAGTACATACGTTATGTACCTGCTTATTCTTATGTCCGCAGTTCTTACATTCCCAAACGTTAGGCTTACTCATAGAAGACAACTACACGTTCAGTAGGCTGTACCTCATAAGTAGTTCCATCTAGGTCTGATTCACCATAGCTAGAGTAATATCCTTCCTTGCGGAAGTAACGAGTAGTGTCACCATCAGATAGAGAAACTACCATCCAGTACTGATCACCTTGCCCCTCACCACCGTACTCACTAACTACCTTAGCAGTAAGCTCATCAAAGCTATCTTCACTAGCCTCATACTTAGCCTCTCGCCAAGCTCCACCAGTATCAGATAGCTCTGAGAAATCTTCAATTTCCCACTCAGCCTTTAGCTCTGCCTGCCAATCCTCACCTGTGTGCTTATACTTATGGTTAGGATCTCCTAGTAGAATAGCAATAGCTGTACCAGCAGCTTCCTTTAGGGACATATCCTTTACTGAAGTCACTTGCTCTCCTTAAAATCTGTAATAGTTACTGGGTGAGGGAAAACCTCTGTGTTTTCGCCCTCTTCTAGGTGTCCACCATCATAGCTGGCGTACCAGCCATCACGCTTGAAGTACCTAGTACCTGTCTGGTCGCTTAGAGATAGTACCACAAAGTAAGCCTCGCTGTCATGGGCTAGTCCATCAGATTGGTTAGCTACATACCTTGCAGTGACCGTACCATCTGTAGCTTCCCTCCTAGTACCCTCCAGGAAGGCTTCCCATGCACCCTGGCGCTCCTGAAGAGAATACCCCTCAGTTTCTTCCTCTGACTCATCATAGTTATCTAGTGCATACTTTTCCCAGGATTCGTAATACTCACTTTCCCAGCCATGTGTTAGTAAGATGCTAAGAGCTAACTCAATTCCTTGTGAAACAGTTAGTGTATCTACAGTCGTCATTCGTTTTCCTCAAAATAAGTTACAGTCTTTGTTTTAGGTACTACAATAGTCATCTTGTTAGCCCATTCACTTCCAGTATAGGAGGTGTGAGTACCAGTAATTTTGTAGAGTGTTCCCTGGACTTCAAATACAATCCATAGCTCTTCAGACCAGCCATCATAGTTCTTGAAAGAATCGTAGCTGTTGTAATCTACAATCTTTACTTCACCTAGACCAGCAACATCAAAGGTCTTTCCATTGGAGTCGCCAGTGTAATTAATAAATTCACTGAAGCTTCCCCATTCCAGCTCTTCCTCCGCATAAAGAAGAAGAGCTGCCCTAACCAGTTCGGCGGACAGCTCACTCAACTCAAACACTCTCCCAGATAGTTACGGTACGTGGAGTACCTGCTACTTCAGTTAGAGACCAACGATCCCAATCCCAACCACCATACGATGAGTTAGAACCTTCGATCTTAAAGTTCTTGCTCTGCTCAGCAGTAGAGATACTGAAGACTACGTAGCCTGTTCCTACAGAATCACCATAAGAATCAACATCATAATCCGCATCAGTAGCAACTACACTGACAGTAGTATCTACAGGCAGGGTACCATCCATTACCACCTCAGCAGTAATATCCTCTCCTGTAGAGAAACCTTCCCAGCTAGCACTAAAGCTCAATGCATCACGAAGATAGCTAACATTGAATGCATCAGCATCGACAACTACGGGAAGAAGCTGACCACAGCTATTGCATGTACGAATCACTTAAACTCCCTAACAATCTTTTCAGTCATAGTTACTGCACGTAGATCGCCATCCCATGATACCTCACCATAGGAATCTCCGGTACCAGTCTTCCTGTAGTACTGGTCTCCAATTTGAAACACAATATATGCGTCAAAGGTAGATCCTTGAGGTAGAGCACTCTCCCCATAATAACCATTTACGTCAACGTCACCAGTATTATAGGTAGACTTGATTGATGCAATAGCAATAGGTAGGGTAGCACCAGGTACATTAACCTTAGTACCTTCAGAGTAGCCATCAAACATACTCCAATGGTTATTACCCACATATTCCATCAGCTTAGCTAGGTTATATGCGGGATGGCTTGTATCTAGTTCAGTATTACATGTTGAACAGTTATACACAGGAGGCTCCATACTATAATAGCTTATCCATTGCTTTACGGGCTTGGTGGGGTCGATTTTATCCGTTACGTTCATCCAGACATACCTCGCCAGCTATCGTTATTCATCTTCTTACAGGCAGAGCAGGTAACCTTACTCCAAAGTTTAGTTACCTGCACCTGCTCTTTCAAAAGAAAACAATCTGTACGCTTACCGTTATCATGATGCACTGGCTTAGCCATTTACTTTCTCCAAAGGAATTAGCTTATCACGCTTAGCCATGTGAATACTCATATAATCATGAGGTGCCATGAACTCACGGAAGTTAGTAACGATAAATCGAGCTGACTTACCCTTAGTTAGTGAGGTAATAGTCTTCTTCAATGCCAGCTTGTAAGCTAGGCCAGCAGAGAACTTGTAGTTTGTAGGAATCATCCAACGCTCTAGAGCAGTCGCACAGATTTCCTCACGAAACAATAGTACCTGCTGTTCAAAGGTAAGGCCATTCCATAGCTTATCTGGGTCGATATCTACTGTCTCGCCATCCTTGAGGATTAGTTCATACAGAGGACGATCGCCATACGCAACACTATCATGGATAGAGTCGTGGTCATAGATACGCACCACAGCATCCTTGAAGAACATGCCAGCAGCTTGTGCTAGGTTCATCTTCTTAGAGCCGTGCTTCTCAATCCAGACCTTGTAAAGCAGTTTATGTAGTTCAAGGTCTAGAACAGCACCACGATCCTGTAGAAATAGGATATCGCACATGTGCTTATCCCAGGAACCATTCTTCAATTCCCAGTAAGCATGAGATACCTTAATGGTATAAAGCTCATCGAGTGTAGCGAAATCATTACGGTCTAACTGTGTACCAGCAAAGCTCTCATGCCAGAAATCATCACTAGACTCTGGATAGAATCCCATTTCAGGGTGAGGTCGAGCAAATACATCAAGGTCTTTAGGTTCACGAACTTCATTAGGAAATAGTCTGTGCATGGCTGTAGAGCCAATGATCAGTGCCATCTAGAATCCTCAACTCTAGTTAGTCGTAAATACAATCCATAAGTTTCATAGCCTTTTAGGAATCCCTGCACGACCCAAGTACTCATAACATGACCATGAGGACCGCAATTAGTATTAACTAGTTTGTTAGTTGCATAATTTAGTGTTTTACCTGTGCACATAACTCCCGAATACCTTACACCACGATAATCATCTAGCCAGCGATTAAACTCAGCCAAATCTAGAATGGTTTTAAGATACTCTACACTATAGCCACTAAGGCAATTAGGTGGTGGAGAAATCACAAGTAGTTTACCCGGGGAATGAAAATTATAGCTCATGCGGAAGGTAAAGGAGTCGAACCCTCAGGTGTTACCCTGGCCCGGTTTTCAAGACCGGTTGCGTACCTCTACGCGCTACCCTCCATAATGCCCGAAGGCATCCTTACATTATATCAGTTTTCCCAGCTTAGTACAAGCTTGGGGTCTCCGTCAAGAATATTCAGAAGATCACGAGCAGCTTTATTGAAGTTCACTTGATCAATCTGTAGCATCTGCTCTGGATCAGAAGTACCATAATCTATCTGTGCAGCATCCATGTCTACATCATAGTATCCACGTAGCGTTACATGCATACGACGAATAGCCATCAGCCAAACCAATTATCTAGGTGAAGTACTACATAGATAATAGCCCAGATAATTACTCCCCAGATACCTAGACCTAGTAGAACCCCTGCAATCCAGAACTTACCGAAATGCTTAAAAATGAAATCCATTATCGAACCTCTACCTCAGGAATAATTACAGAAGGCTTGAAGACAACCTTATAATGGTTAGGGCTGACACCAGAGGTGCCAAGCTGCTCATACCACCACAGTACGTTATCTGACTTACCAAGAGCATTTCGCTTATACTCGTTACCTACCTTGCAGGTAACAGTCATACGATTAGCATCACCAGGATCAACTGAGCAGAATCCCTCAACAGTCATGATGTACTTGTCAAGAATAGCGTTATAGAATACTACTCGACGGTTAACCTTAAAGTTATCTGCGTCCTTGTTCAGATTCTCATTAACGACATCTGCATCATCAGTAGTACAGGCTGTCATACCAAAGCTGGCACCAATGAGAAGGACAGCAGCAATAGCCTTAAACTTATTACGCATTACGATCCTTTAATTAGTTGTGATTTTACGTACACCCAATGGGATTTGAACCCATAACCGCCTGCTTATAAGACAGGTGCTCTAACCGTTGAGCTATAGGTGCTGGAAATCAGTGTCACTTCCTGCCCTTGACCTCTATCACTCTACCATGGATTTGAGTGCTGCATCCCGTGTACTTTGGTTACAGACTAGAGTGGCCATCTGAGATTCACCCAGCGCCTCACTGACATGTCTTACTCTAGCAGAGTCACCAGCTACCGTCAATACCTGTTGACCTGGGTATTTCCATCACCAAACTGGATTCCACGAGAGTGCGATACCCTTACAGTTCTACAAAGCTCATAATCCATTAGCCATTCATGCATTTCTCTTTCAACCTTAGCATCTGCCAGAGCATGATGCATAGGCTGATCTGCACTACGCAGATCAGGAATGCGAACATCTAGCCTCTGAGCCTCTTGTCTAATATCATTAGTCCACATAGGAATAGATTCAGGTAGATTAGCCATCGAGCCAAATAGCTGACCTAGGCATACATGGTCATAGTTAGAGTACCAACCCCACAATTGCAGGGGCTTATTATCTCGACTCTGAGCATCTGCAAGAAACTGATGAATCTTCATGCGAATAGCTAGAGTACTTTTAACAATATTATTTCCAACACCACTAACAATAGCAGCATTGTGATTATCAGATAGTTTGGGTACTACATTTGCTACTAGCCATTCATGCTTAAGGATTCTACCCCAAGGTGCATCAATAAATTCATAGTAAAGCTCATATCCATCATCTGTTACCATACCTACAGAGATAGGATGAACGCTATTACCGCTCTCTAGAAATTCCCAATCATGATAGACCTTCAATTTACTCTCCTAGTTCGCACTTGCATTACCTTTACCAGGTCTACTATTAGTTTGATCCACAACTTTCTTCTGTGTCCTACTAAGTACTCGCCTAACCTCGTCTTTTCCTACACGAGCAATTTCTTCAGGATCAATTTTGACATACTTTTTCTCTTTACCAGTCATACCTTAGCCTTAATGCCGAAAAGGGAGCCCGAAGACTCCCTTTCGCTTATAATTACTTAACCGCCTGACTTACCCCCGCCAGATCCTCCACCAGACTTACCACCTGATGAACCAACCTTGGCAGTAGATCCAGGGCCGCCCTTACCAATTACGCCAGTCTTAACCGTACCGTTTGAAATCTTACCCGTTGAGGGGAGACCAAACTTAGTTCGACTAGCCTTATCTGTCACAGAGAACTTGTGCCCCGCAGCAGGTAGTCTTGATCCTGTAGCATAATTTCCATTAGATCCATGAACTGATGTGCCACCAATCCAAATGAATGTGCCTGGATTGTAGTTACTAGAGGTTTCATCACAATAAGATTCATCGATAACTACACCCTCTGCATTTGAACAATACGCATGTCCATCCTCATTAGGATCTTCGGCAGTATCACATGCCATCAATGCTCCACTAACCAGAGCTAGAGTTAGAGCACTAGTACCAACTCGGCGCGACATCATGCGTCGGGTCATCTGGACCGATCGCCCTTTCTGTGTTTGTCTATTACAATGAGCCTAGCAGGTCATACCTAAGCTGTCAAGACAGAAAAGGCACACCAGTTGGTGTGCCTTGCTTTCACTCTTTCTTTTCTTTAGCCTTCTTTTCGGCATCAAGAATCTTTTTCCCAGCGCCCTTTGCTACCTTAGTACTCTTACCATCTTTTTGTTTACGGTAAGTAGGGTCATCTGGTTCTTTATACTCAGACATTTAAATCCTTTGGTTGCCTTACAACGTTTGAATAGGTAAGGGCGAGCCTCTTTCACAGCTCCGGGATCTCAATGGAATTATCGACCGTAATTAAAAGGTCTTCCCTATATGTGACCCTACCTGTTTAGTTAAAGTGCATCGTCAGAGAATCGAACTCTGCTAGCAATTCTGCGTCGGGGTTACAGCCCAACTTCTGTCCCAGCAGCCGATGCTTGTACCAGATTGAGGCTCTGGCTGGCCTTGTTACTATATCCTAGCAGTTGCTTACATACCTGTCAAGTACTTACTTACGCTTGGCAGTGACAGGCTTTGGAGCTACGGGCTGAACCTGGATAACCTTAGGTGCAGGCTTAGCAGGAACAGCCTTAGGTGCAGAATTGACCTTAGCGGGCTTCTCAGCCTTCTTGGTCTTCTTCTTAGACTTCTTGTGACCACCAGATTCCTCACCCTCATCCTGGATCTGCACTCCCGCAGGAGGCTCCCAGTTATCAGGAGAGTGAGATACCTGACCCTGCTGGACCCAACTATACCAGATCCACTGGTTGTTGCTATCAGTGTAACCACAATCAGAGTCATGTTCACGCTGATCGCCCTGGTCACACTCAAGATCATAGTTGGGCTTACCGCCACAACCTGTCAGAGTACCAGCCATCATAGCCGCACCGAGAGTGATTGCAGCCAGCTTACGGAAGTTCATAGATATCCTTTAACTAGATTTTGTCTTGCTGATGAGAACTAGCTTAGCGGACCTGAGCCCTACTGTCAACTGTGAGGCGGAACAGGTTTATTAGGGTGTCCACCGATCTTAGCAATACTCTTGTGGCAGCGAGGGCATTGGGTTTGCTTATGTGTCTTAACCCATGACTTCCCTGAACCTGGGCACATCTTACGTCAACCTCTCTTAATCTGTCAAGCCAGCACGATAACTGAGAAGCTGGCTGATAGTAGCTATCGCTAGGGTATCATCATCCTTCAAAAGGATAGGAGCCTTATACAGCTTAGTGTCCTCACCTAGCATGAATCTACATTCCTTCTGAGGATGAGCTTTAAGCATTTCTGCTAGATGATAGCAGTTAACTACAATAGTCCTAGACTTACCAGACCACTTGCAAGCAATTACATGATTAGCTGAATTAGTTTCACCCTTAGCAGTAATACGTACCTGGTTATTCTCAATAACCATACCAATAGCACTAGTAACTGAATCTAGAGCAAACCTAACCTGCTTGATAGCAGTAATAAGCTCTTGCCTATCTATCAATAACTCTTGATCATTACTGAGAGCAGGACGTAGCCATAGCTGCTCTACGTTTGGGTAGACATTAGTAAGCTTATTGATATAGAGAATTGTAGTACCCACCCTGAAGATTAGCTTACCGGGAATACCTGCAATCTCACCGATCTCTAATGTCTCAATATCAGTACTTCCAAGTACCTTCAGGATTACTGCAATACTATCAGATGGAAGTTGCATAGATAGATTGAAACCATCAATCCTAGTCTGTTGGAATCGTGAACCATCGCAGGCAGTGAATTTACCACCCTTAATATTGATTACCTTCATACTGGCTTGTCCAGAGAAGTCTTTCCCAGGAAGCGCATACTTAACAGCAGTAATAGCGTTAAGAAACCTCTGCCTATCAACCTCATGGAATGTAACATCATTAAGGTTAGACATCTTAGGAAAGTCTCGACCAGATGCCATAGCTACCTCAGCACTAAAGCTACCAGATACAATAACTGCACCTGATAAAGTAACTTCAATGAATACAGTACTTCCTACAGTAGTTTCTTTAATGATAGTAAGCAATGTTCTTGCAGGAAACACATCTACTCCTGCAACTTTAGTATTTACCTGAGTAGTAGATACTACCATAGAGACAGTTTCAGAGCTTGCAATTACCTTTAACTCATCTTCACTTACATGAAATTGAAAATTAGTAAGTACAGGAACCATATCTCTTGATGGTACTACAGAGATTGCTCTCTCAAGTAAAGAGAGCAATACCTCTCGCTGAACTTCAAAGCACGTACCAGATACTTCTGTAGCTGTTAGAGAGTTAGTATGTGCTGACCTAACCTCTATTGCTGGCGTAACTGACTCTTCCTTTTCAAGCCAGCCTAAGATATCTAGATCAACTGACATTCCCAAACTCCTAAAGGTTCATAGCATCTAATTTGTGTTCGGCCTCATCAATTAACTCCTGAGCCCTGGCTTGGATCTTCGCTAGTGTAGCACGAGCATCAGCTAGGTTGTCAATCCCAAAGTCATCCTTGAGTACCTGCATAGCCTGCTCTAATTGCCTCTCAGCAGATTCTTTCGTAGCCTCTGCTCTGTACTTAGCTGACATAAATTCTTGGCTACGTGCTTTTAATCGTTCAATAGCTGAGTCAATATCTTCCATTAGTACCTCTTTTTAATGACTTTAGTAGTTTTGCACGTATCACAATAGCCAAGTTCTCCTGGCTCTGCCACATGAATAACTACTGCCTTATTATGTCCACAACTAAGTACTACTAGAACTCTTTTCTGCGCCATTAAAATAGTTTCCTTTGGAATTTAGCGCACTTATGTGCAACTTCACAGAATGAGCATCCTGCATTATCAGGTTTTGGGTCGAAGTTGCCATCCCATACATCACGCATCATCATATTAATGCGTCCCCACATTTCAGCTCTATGTGAACTGTCAAAGTAAAATTCCTTAACCTGCTCATCGCAGAGAGGTTGAATAAGCCCAGCCTTAATAGGAGGCTCACCGAACATACTCAGAATTACCAAGTCATAGAATACTAACTGACCTACTGTCTTTTTCCAGTAATCATTATCAGCAGTAGTCTTAAGATCCCAAATAATGAATTTGCCATTATTATCTCTTACCAGAAGGTCAAACTCTCCACGGAGAATGATCTCTTCTACCTGACCAGTTTTAGGATTCTGAATCTTAACAGGGACACTGAACCACTTAGCAGGCTCATAATCAAATGGTAATACGCGAGCCCTTAGAATAGGCTCTAGTAATAAGGTAGCTGCCTTACAGGCTGTGTGAATAGTCTTTTTATCATTCTTATTGCGCCACTTGATAGTATCCTGCTCTTGAGCCTTAGCGATAGCTTTATCGAAATGCTCATCTACTAGGTCTACCATACTACCTACAGGATTATCTAGCCAAGTCTTTTGAATGGAGTCAACAACATTACCCGCAAGGAAGTTTCTTACATCTCTTCCCTTAACTCCATAACCTTCGCTGATAAGATGTTGCTTCTGCTTACAAAGCTCATGGCGCTGTAGAGCACTCCATGATAGCTTATAACGTTCATCTTTAGTCATGTGGAACTCATCTCAAAATAGTCGTAGATCAAGTATAGCACAGCTTATCCTTGCAGCTCAAGGCGCCTTTTATGGTAGCTGTTCAGCTTATGTCCCTGACTATAAATGTAGGCATTACGTTCCTCTAGAAAAGGAAAATAGAGCGGACACAATGAGCAACAAAAGAAATACCATTTGTAGTCATAATCAAAGATTACTCTCATGTAGTCCACTCTAATCACCTTACTCTGACGTTAGCAATTCCTCTACTACAGCTTCAAACTCTTTACCTAGTTTGAGAGCCCTTACCTTATCCATAACGGATTCAATAGAGGTAACTTCAATAGTAGATTGCCCAACTGATGCCAAGAAATCATCTAGTTTAGCTTGAGTTGCTTTAACCTCAGTTATTTCTTTTATTCTAAATACCTGCTCTGCTGGCTTAGCCTCAAGTGCAACAAACTCAAATGCACCCGTAACAGAATCCCAGATGGTAACTCCGACAGGTCTAGTGAGGTTTGATTCTGTCAGACTACCTCTTGAGAGTGCTCCATAATTAGCGAACCTGACCCCATTAACAACGTACTGACCATGCCAGTCGTGAATGTGTCCATAGCACACCTGCACATTTGATTTTCCAGATGGGTTAACCATCTTAGCAAACTTACCTGTTGCATAGTGCTCGTAAGCTGGATTACTACCCTCTGGAAAGAATGGTGCATGAGTAACAATAAGTTGTGGAGTATCTGATGGCTCAAATTCTTTTAGGGCATCCTTTACAGCCCTATCAGCTACAGTATGCTCCGCATCCCAGAATTGCTGCCAAGGTACACCATAAACAGGTAGGAAGTTATTCAATCCTCTTGGTAACTTTAGGTAGCCCTCAGCTCTAGTTACTGCTCCTGATGAGAACATAACCCCAAGAGGTTGCCCCTCATCGAGACTTGCAAGCCTATCATTGGTAAGGTCATGATTCCCGGGTACAGCAAATACAGGACAAGGACTAGACCTAGCCCACTTCATTGCCCTGATAACCAATTCATGAGAGTTACGACTAGGAGACTTGATATGGAAGAAATCTCCTAGTTGAATAATAGCCTCGCAATTGAATAATTCAGCAACTTCATTGATTTGGTACAGTAAATCAAATAAGTCATCCGTGTATGCACTTGTGCAACTTGACGGATGACTATTTGAATTGGTTAAATGCAGATCATTTATCAGTAAGATTTTCAGCGTACTTCTCCTTTATTGCTTTAACCTCGTCCTCACTCATGAAAGCTGCTTGATTTCCTATATAAGTATCATCCTCAGGATATCCCTCAAGTACTCGGTACAGGAAGTCCCTATACCAAATCGACTTCATAAGCAGGCTATAAACCTCGCTACGATTTAGTACAGCATTATCATAGATTCTTTGAAGATAAGTTGCTGATTCGGCATAGGCTGCATAATCCTTTGACAGGTCCATGAAGATAGCATACTTCAGATCCTCATCGTTTCTATTTGTTTCAATAATCTTTGAATAGTTAGTCATAGTAGTGACACAACCTTTACAATATCCTCGATCTCAAGTCCTGTCATAGCTATAAGCATATCTGCTTTTTGTAGCCATCGCTGATGAGTAAATTCTGTCCAAGTACTTTCTCTATTGACCTCATAAAACCAACCACAATACTCAGTATGATCTTGATGACATTGTGTAGTATGCAAAATAGTAGCAAGCTGAAAGTTATCCATGGCCTGATTCTACCACTACCTACCTAGATCCTCAAGCCTCTTGAGGCGGGCTAGGATTTCATCGATTTTATCATCATTCTTAGCACCTTCCCAAGCAGAGATATGTGCACCTACATTAGCATAAATTGAGATCATGAGAATCCAAAGAATTGATTCAGACCAGAACAACACTGTAGGAATAGCTAAACATATCCATACTAGGGCTAAAGTAATGTGAATTGTAGTATCTGGAATACGAGAAAAGAGGCCCTTCACAATAGCAATCATGAAAGGGCCTCTTAACTGTAGGAGAATTAACTACCTAGTGTATCGACAATATACCTAGCCCAACGTGTAGCATGAGGATCACGATCATAAGGTGTATCATTTACCCATAATTTCATTTCTTGCCTAAAAGCTTTAATGTTAGGAAAGATATGCTTGATTTTCAGAGTAGGCCAGAACTGTATAAACTCGTGCTCATCCATCCTACCACGAATATCCACAAACTTACCGTTAGGATGAACCACAAAGAAATGACCAAACAAATCAACATTCCCAGGAGGTAGATCACTAAGTTGACCAATAGGCCAACCTGTCAGTTTCCAAATCTCATAAGCTAGAGCATTACATTGACCTTTTGTGAAGTAGTGAACAGTCTTCCTATCAGAGGTAAAGACTACATCACGTGTCTCAGGCCAGTTGAGCGTCATTGTCATGATCGAAGCTTAACACGAATGCATCGATCTTGTCAAAGTCCTCAGGGCGTAGACCTCTGGATGGATTTGGGGCTATCAGTAGGCTTCTACCATCTTGGGTGAGTTTATTGTAGAGATCACCACTAGTTGGTATAGCTACATCGTCAGCCCAGATCAACTTAGCTTGAGGGTAGGCAAGTACATTCAATGCTGCCTGCTGCTTGTCCTCCACAGACATAGCCCTAGAACCCGCTGAGAGCAAATGTGGGAGCCCAAATAATCTCTCTAGCCCATCAGTGTACCCAACCCAAGTAGTGGCCCAGATAACCTCTAAATCAGGTCTCCTGTTAAGCTCTATTAGCTTTTCTATTACCTTAGGTTCCCATCGCATAGTCCAGCTCACACCTTCAGCATGAGCAAGCCCCCTCTTAGGTGCTCTTGACCATCCAGCTTTATTAGCGTTAAGAACTCCATCCACATCTAATAGTAACGTAAACATCATATCTCCTAATAAAAAAATCCCCACTCACTTTCATAGTGAGTGGGGTATTACTTAATGCCCATTAGGACACTTGTTAGTCTTGGATTTTTCTGTGTCCCATGCCGCATTGCATTTCGGACAGATTTTAATTGCCATAAGATTACCTACAACCTAGTGGACAACTGCTCCCATTATATAACCTGCCGCATTTAAGGCAGATATTCTGTCCTCGTACATAAATTATCAAGGGTGATCGAGGGGAATTGAACCCCCGTATTCCGAGTCACAGTCGGACGCTCTACCATTGAGCTACGAACACCATTATTAGTATATCACAGTGCCAGTTCACTATAGGTGATAACTAACAATCTTGACTCTTACCGTTAAGCGTGACCCTAACAGAATCAAAGTCTAAGCGGCCGGATTCGAACCGACATCTCCAAGTTCCAAACCTGGCCATCTACCTGATTGATCTACGCCTAGTTAAGAAATTGTTGGGGAAGCTGATGCCCTTTATTTCAAGGGAATACTTATGCCCATACAATCTCTAGTTTTATTTAGTAACCTTCGCCATCACTTAGTTCAACAAGATCCTTTTCAGCAACAATAATATCAAAGTTTACGCCACGAAAACGAACAGCATATTCAGAGCCACCAAATGCCTTTTTCTTTGCAATTTTGGAAATTGTACCTCGGGTATTGGGCCTAAGGTGGGTTGTGTGAAAAGAAATCTTTTTACGGAGTCTAACTTCATCGCCTTCATCATACTTTGCCATGTCGGATGCCTGAGAATCGAACTCAGTTTATCTTGCTCCCAAAGCAAGCGGATTACCATCTTCCTCGCACCCGTTATAATACCCCTAGAGTCGAATAGCTCTTACACTAACTAATCGCTACTTCACAAAGGTTCGCCTATCTGTAAGAATAGGTTACTGCCAGCGCCAGGTCTTTCACCTGAAGGATACGTTATTGCGAGCGTGCTACCATTACACTAAGCACCGGGAGATTTGACCTCCCAGCTCAGGTACTGACCCCGATCTTCCCGCATTCATTACTTTACATCACCTGGCAAGTTCTGTCAAGTAGGTCTAGCGATGAATCCAAGGAACCTGTTTAAGTAGTTCATTTACTTTAGCGTTAAGTTCACGATACTTAGGTGTCTCTACACTACCCTTAGGCAATCCAGCACAATAGTCATTTAGCTTTTTGCGAGCTGCTTTAAGAGCCTTAACTTTATCATTTGCCATTTAGCACTTCCCTGGTTTATGTAACGCAATACATTTACGACAGTTTACTTTTTCAATTCCGTCGATGTACCACAGACATGCATCACCATCAGCGAATATAGCTGATCGATAAAGGCCGCACTTGGATTTATGCTTAGTGCGAAATTTTCCACCATGTATAATTTTCATTAGCGGACCTTTGCACTACAGATACAAATGCAAGGCTTCTTTTCTGTACGTGAAATACAAGCTTCTTTAGTGTGCGTATCGTTAGTACAAGGCCAACAAACTGTTCCCTTATCTTTGTTTTTCTTTTTAAATCCCATGCGTGGGTGCGGCTCTACGAATATCCGCATCTGCTACTCTCTTTCGCCTACTAGGTTCGGGCCTGCCTGTGACGGCTAGCCCTACTACGATCAGCCAGGATTTCGCTGTGTTGCTTTACACTAACCCACTCGCTAGGGTAATTACTCCTAACGCAGCATAAGGTTGATCAGACCTCAATGCGCGTCTATGAAGGAGTCGAACCTTCGGCCTCCCGCTTTGGGCGAGCGCTCTGCCATCTGAGCTAATAGACGGTACTAAGTGACATACTAAACTTCGCGTGGCGCCACACTAGGTTTTTCGTTCACTGTTCCTTTTACCGTGGACATTAGCCGTATCGAACGGCTCAGGACGTTCCCCTATGAAAGCAGGAGCCCTGCCGACCTTAGATGCCCATGTGCTGGTTCAAACATTGTTTTCGCAATGGAGGAAGGTTGTACCAGCAACTCCGTCCCTGTTAGCTCTAGCCTAACATCTCGCTAGTGGGCTGTCAAGTAGCGGGCTCAGCACCACATAGCATGTTCTGGCACCTGATACCTTCCCAATCTCCACCATCATGTATCCAGCCGGTAGATGAATAGTCGGCTTTTACAATTAGATGCCCACAATTCTTACAGCTCTTGGATCTTTTTGTTACTTTAGACCAGTACTTAGCGTCAAACTTATCCATAAATATCTAACTCATTTTCATATAGAAATGTTTCTGTTGCTATCCCAGCAGCTTTAGCTAGGTCTCTACAGCTAGTAGCACCCTTAGACTTATTCCTAATGAAAGCTAGGCACATGTCTGGATTACTATTAACCATAATTCTGTTACGCCTAAACCCAGCACTCTTGCCGAAGCTAGCCCAATCTGCATCATGCCTTTCGACATTTACACGCAATACCTGAGTAGCAAAGTTTTCTGCTATAGCATCTGCACCGCGAGGACAATTACCGTGTACAATAGTTAGCCAATCAATCGGGCCTTTTTCAAGACCTGGATGATCCTTGGTCCAATCTATCACAGCTTCAACGATTCTACCAGAAACACTTTCATATAAGTCCCAGTCTCGTGATCCTGTTATCAGTAACCTCATAAACCACACCTCAGACATGCATACTCTACTAGATCGCCACAATCAACACATAGAGCCTTTTCGCATACAGGACAGTTACCTTTAGCATCCATATACATAACCCCACAAGGTTGCTCTTTATAGGCTCCACATAGAGTCAGCTTAGGGCTGCATAGGCAAACAATGTGACAGAAGGAAACATTCTCATCTGTAGTCTGTGGCTTATCTAATACTGCACTTTGCATTATAGATCACCTAATACCCATAAAATAATTAAGGTGCCTAACCCAATTACTATGAGCGAGACACCTATACCGACAATCATACTTAAATATCAAATTCCCCAGCTTTAACGCCTGCAATAAAGGCTGTCCACTCATCTTCAGTGAAAAAAACTTTTTGCTTTGGCGCAACACTGTTACGTACTACAATCAGGCTAGGATTTTCATTCCATCTAGCCGCTTCAACGCAAGCGTTAGTTCCACAGTAACTTGACTTAATATATTCTGTATTCACGTAGTCCCAGAGAGAATTGAACTCTCTTCTTGAGGGTGAAAACCTCAGATCCTAACCAATAGACGATGGGACCAAGCTGGCAAGAAAATTGCTTTTATTGTTGCGCCTGCCATTCACAACATCTACCTTAGCGCGCATTTTGCCTAGGTAGATTTTTAGATTCAATATAATCAAACACATTTGCTCCTGGAGCCTGAACTGGAAGTTCTACAGCTTTGTACAATTCAGCGCGCGTTGAGAGCTTGAAGAAATTAATAGCATCTTGTTCTGTAGGAAAAACTCCATACTGCATTTGATAGCGATTGAGATAATGAATAATCCAAACACTGTTTTTCATGTAGCCCGACAGGGAGTTGAACCCTGCCTACAAGATTGAGAATCTTGCGTTCTACCGATAAACTACCGGGCCATGTTGTAAGCGACTCTGTTTCCAACTTTTGGGTGTCCATCGCTTACAAGTACTACCTTACCTTAAAACTTTACCGCTGTCAAGCTCAGTAATCTGAAGAACTTGAGCTAGATCCTGAATCTGAGCTGCTTGAGCTAGATGATCCGCTATCTGAACTGTAGCTTGAAGAGCTACCTGAATCAGATCCCCAATAGCCAAAGTCAGCGGGCTCAGATACAGCTACATAATCATCTGAAGAAGAATCATCATACTGCCTACGAGGCTTCTCAACAACAGGCTTAGTACGAGTTACAGGCTTACGCTCGATACGTCCACCTAGCTGTGCTTCACGAGATGGGCTCATAGTAGGCTTAGTAACAGTATTACGAGGTCGCTCGGCATATGCAAGCCCTGAATAAGTATGGGGCTGTGAATATGTTTGCACCTTAGGCTTACGGCTCTTGGACTTAACTACCTTGTATACTACAAAGGCAATAATAGCAAGAGCTAGAATTACTAGAAGAAACTTCATGATTCTCACATTCTGTGAAGGTTGTCTTACTTACTGACATTATCCTAGCAGACTTGCTCTAGCGATGCAAGCCTAGAGTTTCGCGCTTCATCTCTTCAGTCATAGTGTATTTAAGGTCCTTGAATACCCAATGAGGTATCTTAACTTTATAGTAAACATCACCATCAAAATTAAGTGCTCCTACTCTAATCTTGATATGCCCCGCAAGTAGTCCATCAGAATCACTGAAGGCGTGAAGAGCATAAAGCTTAGCCATCACAGTAGGAATCTCATCGTAATAAACTCTATACCACGAGCCTCTATTCTGCCAGATAGTACCTAATCCATAGAAGTCAGTAAAGAATGCTAGCCCCAAAACAATTAGGGCTGTAATCCAAACCCAATTAGGCACAGTCGTAGAACCTGTTTCCGCCTGATGCAGCAATAATAATGCGCTGCACAGTTGCAAAGGTAGGCTTAGGTAGATTATACATCCAATGCCATTCCCAAGTTTCTACCTTATCAGGCTCCATAACCTCAGGAATGCCACCATCATAATAAGCTACCATACCAATATCGATATAATGCTTAGGGTAATACTCGATAAGGTTAATTACTGAAACAACGTGAAGGCCGCTGTACTTTACACTAGAGCCAATTTCCTCTTCAAGCTCACGTTCAGCACAAGCCTGGAAGCTTTCATTAAATTCAAGATGCCCGCCAGGAAGAGCCCACTGACCTTCACCGTGAGATCCCCTACGCTTACCTAGAAGAATACGATCCTCCTGGTCAATGAGTGCTACACCTACGCCAACCTTAGTAATGTTATCTGTCATGCCTTCATCCTAGTAGATTCAAGTCTAGCTGTCAAGTAGAAAACCCAGACCACATGGTCTGGGTTTTTGATCTTAGCCTTCGAACTTGTATTTTTTGAAAGGTGAATTATCAGGTAATTTATTAAAAGCTTTTCTAGCCTTCTTACGATTATCTGTAGATGGCATACGAGCAGATGCTTGTGCTGCCTTTACAAATTCTTTTTCTTCTTTAGTTGTAGGCTCATGATCTGTTGACATATAATTCTCCTAGAGTAATGGGTACCTGTAGTGGGACTCGAACCCACACTGAACGGATTTTAAGTCCGCGTCCTCTAACCGATTGGGATACACAGGCTTGATTGGCACTGTGTTAGCGCCAATGTTAAGTGCTATTTTTCTTTCTTTGCTTTTAGGTCATTTTCATAATCAGCAATGGCTTTTCGAAGATCATCTCGAAGCTTTTGTGGAACAGGAGTTCCAACTTCTTTTTCTTCTTCCTTAGCTCGCATAAGTGCATTGTGAGCTTTAACTACTCTTTGCTGTTTTTTGTTATTGGCCATTATGATTCATATTCCTTGATAGCATCTCTAAGTTCTTTAAGTACACTATCAGGTACTTGCTTCCCTTTTAGCCTTTTATCTCTTCTAGCTGATGCTACAGCAGCATCAGCGTCTTGCACTCGTTTTAGAGTCTTAGCATTTTTGGGCAAGATAATTCTTTCTATTTTCAAAAATGATATTGTTGAGGAACCGACGATCAGGCGTCAGACCTCTAACCCTAAAGGTTAGCGTTCTAACTACTCTTAAACTATTCCCCAAGTACCGATGAAAGGATTCGAACCTTCAACATCCTGATTCTAAGTCAGGCACCTCTAGCCAGTTGGGTCACATCGGCATAGCCCCGAAGGGCTTACTATTAATAATATTAAACTTCTTCTCTATCAACTTCGATAGTTACGTTAAGAACCTTACCCTCACGAACCCAAGCTGGTTGTTCTCCCTGTCCACCAGCAGTGAACTTAAGAGTAGTGTCGCCACCCTTAGCTGTGATCGCTGTCTTCCAATGACCTTCATCAGCAGGCTTTGGCTTTGCAGTAGCTACTGTAACATCTCGCATGAACATTGTCTAGCTCCCATCGATATACCTGAATACGAACATCTAGTATATCGGCTGACTAGCCATTCTTGTTGATAGCAGCAAGGACAGCTTTAGCATCTTGAAGTTCTTTCCTCAAAGTCTTTAGCTTCTTTGCATCTTTAGTAGTTAGCTTTTCAACGGCAATCTTATTCATAATACGTTCAATAACACGTTCGGCATCAGTTCTAGTGGTAATCTTAGCCAATTGAATTACTCCTATGTCAGTTAAATACAGGTGTAAAATCTACATCGAAACTATTGCCTTCAATCCAAGGGTGTTTACTCATCCCTGCCAAATGCACTACAAATCTAATAGTTGATGCAGCCATTGCGTGTGTAACAAATTCACTTTCAAGAATGTCTTGAGGTTTCTCTTGTTTAGCTTCTACGTTAAGAGTTATACCAAAAGTATTTTTCTCATCATAGATGTCTGTTACATTTACAATTTTATATCTAACTTTCATATTAATCTCTTTTCGGTCTACAATATGTGTCAGTCTGTGAATGACAATTAGGACATAAAAACCTAAGATTCTCAGGTCTGTTATCCCATATTATACCAGAAACATGATCAATATGTAAGGTGATCAATTTGCCTTGCCATGTACCGTCTAGCTTACACTCAGCACATTCATATGTCAAGCCATAATCTAGCAAGGCTCTTTTAAGTTGAGGTGTTTTTGTACGTGAAGATCCAGCTTTGCCTAACACTAATACTTGTTGCCACGTTTTACGTTTAGGATCTACTGTACCTCTATTATGCACACTACCAGTGAAATGAGTCGTATTAATATCAAAAGCTTTTAGCTTCTTAGATATATGAAAATGTGTACCGCCCGCAGGTTTTAGTTCCAAGTACCTCATAACACCAGCAATACTTGTGCTATTAGCGGCAGCATCTTCTAATAATTCTTTAGTATATTTTCGCATATGTTGCTCCTAGTCGCATTAGGAATGAAACAGGGTATGAGATGCGACCTCATACCCTTAAGTGCTCGTAACAGGAGTCGAACCTGCATACCTTTCGGCGTCACGTTCTAAGCGTGATGTGTATTCCGTTCCACCATACGAGCATAAAACCTATTTAAAATGATTCCTTACCTCAGTAACTTGAGTGTTTAGGTTTGCTACAGAAGTAGTTAATTCTGATAGCTTAGCTACTGCTTTGTTCAAGTCTACCAGAGTTGCAGCGATCTTAGCAACCTCGGTAGATAACTTACTGATAGCTAGCAGATCCTCATTTACATAAGGCCAAGGCTGCTGTACGCCTAGTCTAGCATCTGGTAGGTACTGTTCGTAAGGTGCAACACCACTTGCGTTTTTGGTGAATACAGACCAAGAAGTAAAGGTACGCCCTGCACCTTTAAAGATTTCATACGCTGCGGCAGTATTTACTACAGGATCTCTCCACCTACCACCAGCAGCTTGAATCTTAGGATATTGCCAACGACCTGATAATTGGAAGATTCCATGATCTCTCTGTCCAATACTAGCAGGATCACTAGTAATAGGTGCAGTAGTTCGAGAAATGGATTCTGAGTCTGCACTAGATTCGGCAAAAGCTACCGCCACAGCAACTACAGCTTCGGTATCAGTAGTACCGGGTACTATTGTAGTCTTACTGAAGCCAGCCTTGATAACAAGGTCAGCAACTTCATGTGGTGATAGCTTCATGATTAGTCCTTAATTCAGAGAGCACCGGTTGTAGGGATTGAACCCACTCTAGCGGGTTTGGAAGCCGCTGTACTACCATTATACGAAACCGGCATGTTCCAGGGGAAGCTCATGCTTCTCATATACCTGCTCGCCTTGACGAGACCCCTTGGATTACTATGACTATAGAAGCTTGAATCAGAG
>Ga0247757_10000502_pt1 | contig 31844 bp, 33 predicted proteins | sample UWRJL126311R4_FD_180929 | JGI IMG/M metagenome (GOLD analysis project Ga0247757, IMG submission 180929) | Plant litter microbial communities from Arlington Agricultural Research Station in Wisconsin, United States - UWRJ-L126-311R-4 | ecosystem: Environmental > Terrestrial > Plant litter >... | reverse complement strand
TCTATATTTCGAGGCGAACAGGTGGCTCCCTGCAAAAAACAGAGAGGAGAGAAAAAGAGAGAGAATGACACATCCCATCCTATCCCACTGTTGCCCAGCACAGAGAAGGAGAAAAAAAAAAACAAGAACACAACATACCGCAAGACAACACAGGTGTCAATCATGCCGTTCTCCAAAAACTACGCGCCCCATGCTAACGTCATGTTCTGAGGCGTGTTGAGGCGTCCAAAAGCAGGGAAATTATATTCCAAACCCTCCTCTCCTTTGATGCCTCAACACGCCCTAATACACATGCATCCACTTAAGCCTTGTGTGAATGCGCTTAATGAATTCGTTCATCAAGCAATTTTTTGTAATTTCCACGCCGAATACTCCCCCTTAGCAATATACCTCCCCACGCGCAGACTGCAATCTCTCTTTAAAAGTATCATCCCTACAGTCTCTCTTTACTGTGCCTTCTTCGCGCTCCCTCTCCGCGGAAGACCCAGTCGCTTGCGTTCCGTGCGGTCGCCCTCGGCGAGCCACCTGCTTGCTTTGATGAGCTGGATCACGTTGATCCACTGCTTGCCGAGCATTATAGGGGCCGAGATGATGGCAAGGATCCAGGGCACGGTGGAATCCATCTTGTTCGCTCTGGATGCCCAATTAGCAAATAGCCACAATATCGAGCGTGTTTCATCCTACTTACCTTGCCATCTCCATAGCACCGGCCGACCAAGGACTTGTGAATATCATCGAGGGCTTGGGGGCCGCAGGTGTGCCAACCACAAGGGAGGAAGGAGTCTGAGAGTCCTTGAAGAGCGTGGGTGAGAGGTAGGGCGAAGAGAAGGAAAGCAGGTAAAGTGCGATGAAGAAGAGCTCGTTAAACAAGCAGAAGGTGAAAAGGACATTCTGCTCAGTGTGTCAGCCTTTGTTGTGTGGGCCCATGCATCTGAAAACTGGTACGTACCGTATTGGAGTAGTACATCTTCAACACCCAGCTCCTGCTCTCATCGATCTTCTTGTGGCTCTGCCCGCTGCCGCCCATGCTCAGCGTCGCATACATGTGCATGTAGTGGCTCGCAAGATCCAGTGAGATCAATCCCTGGAAGATGATGCTCCACCTAGGAAACGCGCTGGCCAGGAAGACGAGCAAGCACGCGGTCGTGCAGCGATCTGTGACCATGTCGAGTACGGCGCCAAACTTGGTGCTCTGCTCAAAGCGACGGGCCGCGAGACCGTCGAGCGCATCGAGTAGACAGGAAACGCTGTATAGGATGGAACATGTACGAGGGTGGAGGGGCATGTAGTATAGAGACGCTAAGGCGAGGACGATACGGGAGTATCCTAGAGGGCGCGTTAGCTCAAGAGCTTTGGACAGAGCAAGAGGGGGCATACCAATTAGGTTAGGGACAAACAGGAAAATGTTCTCCTCTTCCTCTTCCTGCTGGACCTGGCGAGGTCTCGCAGTGCCGTTAGCCATTGCCCGTGTCTCTGGCATTATTCGAGTCGAATACGTTCAAACGTAGTTTCTCTCCAGTTCTAGGTACAAAGTACGCCCCGCAGCTCGTCTTCCCACAATATGGCGTCAGTCTTACTGCGCCCCGTCTGCGCGCGTAATCGTTGTGCACTTCGTGGCAGTGTGTCTGACTGCTGCTCAGCCTGCAATGTGTCGGGGAGGCTTATGCGCTCTTCAGCAAAGAAGCATCGATAAGGCGATAACGAGAGTTCGAAAACGCGTTGGAGCTGCAGGGGTTATCGGCGACCGTGGGTCCTTCGTGCGTCTCGTGTGGCGGGGCTGGCTGTTGGTTTCGTGGATCTTGGGAGTGGAGCACGATGGGAGCCTGGATCACTCGGGTGGTAAAAGGAGTGTGTTCGAACGTAGGGCAAACGAGAAGGAAACGGAGAAGGCGGGCTCCTAAGATGATGGTAGCTGTGAACTTGGCAGTCAACTTTTGGTCCGGTATTGCCGCCGCCCCGTTGCCGCCGACTTGGAGCTAACCGGCTTAGGGCTGTAGGGCAGCTCTAGCGGCTCTGTCAACGCATGGGGGATGCGACATGGGACCTGACTCTTGGTCGTACACCTGCATCGCGCTCAAGATATCACACTTTCGACAAAATCACAGACAACGGCTACGCTCTTCGATTTTCTCAAACAAATTACATCACCGCCTAGGCTTGCCCGACTTGCCCGTCTTCTTGGCCTTGCCCTTCGAAGCATCCTTGCCCCCCTTGACCACCTTCTTTCCGCGGTCCTCCTTACCTTTCTTCCACACCTTACCCTCTGTCCGCACATCCTGGAGCTCGAGCTTCTTACGATCCCTGCCGCTAAGCTTCTTCTTGTTCTTCTCCGCAGGGCCGTTGAGCACAGCGGCACCCTTCTCCTTTGCCAGCTTTTTGTCCTTCTCAGACTCGAACCACGTGCGTTTCGGTCGTGACTTGATTTCGTCCTCGTGTACGATGAGGTTTTCTCCGCGCTTCAAGTCCCGTTCGGTAATGCTCAGAGCTCGCTCTTCCTTTTCTTCCTCCAGGACCTCCTCAATCTCAGATTCGAGGTCTTTTAACTTCTTTGCCCATTTGTCCCCTTCCTCCTGGGGTACTTGCCGGCTCACCACTTTGGCCCCTTGAGCGCGGGATGCTTTCACTGCCTGTTTGACCACTTTGCGGTCCGGCTCAGCAGCAATGGTGCATGAGCGACCAATTCGACCAGCACGAGCGGTACGTCCGACACGATGTAAGTAAATTTCATGTGTCTGTGGCGCTTCGTAGTTGATGACGGTCGACACGTTCTTGATATCCAGACCACGTGAAGCAACATCCGTCGCAAGAAGGTAGGAAGCTTGTCCAGAGCGGAAGGCTTCGACGCTTTGGATACGCTTGACATAATCAGCAATGAAAATCAGATTGGAATGAGAGTTGCCGTACCTGTTCTTGAGTCATGTTGCCATGAAGCTCACTTGCCTTCAAGCCGCATAAAGCGAATATAACCCTCACGCGATGCGCTTCTTTCTTTTGCCTGAAAAAGATAATGACCCTATCGGTGTACACCTTGCTACAAATGTACATCAGATAGGCTAGACGCCTGTTCTCCTTTCCTTTCCTTAGTCTGACGAATTCTTGGGTCAACCCAGCTACTGTCTGCTTTTTGGAGTCGACCATGAGTCGTACGGGTCGGTTCATACCGATCTGGATCAACTTATCTACAGAGCTTGTCATGGTGGCCGAGAAAAGCATCGTCTGCCTCGATTTTGGAATAGCCGTTAGAATCTCCGTAAGCTGGCTTTCGAAACCCTCCTCGAGCATGCGATCAGCTTCATCTAGGACAAGGATCTCCAGGTTCTCAACTTGGAAACCGGCTGAATTGCGCATGTGATCGATAAAACGACCAGGTGTTGCAATAACCACGTCAGGCTTTGTGCGAAGGACGGCTTCTTGTTCACGAGAAGAGAAACCACCAACCATTTGCGCAAAGGTAATGTCAGTGAAGGCAGCAAGTTTTTGAGCGACATTGAAACACTGTACCGCCAGTTCACGCGTGGGCATGAAAATAGCGACACGGGTCGTGGGAATCTTTCTTGGCCTATACAGCAGACGCTCGAGGATGGGGATCAGGAAGGCGGCAGTTTTTCCAGAACCAGTGACAGCACCGCCAACGACATCCTTGCCCTCCATGGCGATGGGTATCGTCTTGGACTGAATCGGGGTGGGCTCGGTGAAGCCGACGGAAGCAAGACCTTTCAGAATGGGTCTTGAGAGAGTCATAGTTTGGAATGACCCAGTACCCTTTGCGCCCTTTTTTTTCGTTGTCTTGATGCTTTCCTCGGGAGCAAAGAATTCAGCGGCCTTCTTTGCTTCTGCAGCGTCCTCAACATCGCTTTCGTCTTCGGATCCTGCACCCTCGAGGTCCATAGGGTGGGGCACGTGAGCAGCCACAGATTCGTTGTCGGAATCGTCTGTACCGTGTCCCTCTTCTTCCCCTGCATCCGATTCCTCCTCATCTGATTCCTCGCTCTCAGCACCCATACCAAAACCATCCTCGGCCATCAGCTCGTCGTCGTCACCAAAACCTTCAAACTCCTCATCCACGTCTGCTTCATCTTCATTCTCATCTGTGTCCGCCTGTTCTTCGGCTTCCTGCTTCTTTTTGTTGCGTCTCCGCTCAATAATCTCATCCACGTCCACAGCCGTACCCTTTTTGTCGGCGCCTTTCCCTTGCGCTTGAGCCGGCTCATTGCCCCACCCATCGAATTCTTCCACATACCCTATATCCATGTCTCCAGGCGCAAACTCAAAGTCACTTGCAATATCATCGTCGCCGTCTACATCGTCCCGCGGTCCTGCAACATCGTGGGCTTCGTCATCGTCATCAGCGTCAGACTCCTGTGCGGCCTGTTTCCCTTTTTTTCCCTTTTTCCCCTTCTTCGCTTTCTTCGTAGGAGCTTCCTTGGGCTTGACATGCAGCTCCGGGTCTTCTGTGTATTTCCTTTTCTTCCCACGTCCAGCGAGTTTGTTCGCATCCGCGTCGTCGGCAAGACCACCATCGTCGGACACATCGTCGTGATCCGAGATGGTAAAAACGAAATCGTCATCGGTTTCCGGCGCCATGGCCAGGGGAAGGGATTGGCGCTTCTACAAATGAGCGCGTGGATGCGAGGGTGCCGGTGTGGATTTTCGGGCGGCAGAAAAAGTTCCTTCGGCAGTGGATCGCAGAATCTTGGCTAAGGCGGTGAGACGCGCAGGGAGAGCTAGCGCGTCGCTTGGGGCCGCCGGTGAAGGTGGGGAACCTGTACGATACTCGACGATATGGGGTACAGCGCAGACATGCATATTTCCATTCTCTAGTAGCCCAAGATTGCTTCTCAGGGGCTGGCTACCATGTAAAAGCTTGTAGAGGCCTGGTATTAGAGCATTCTGTGCAACTATTCCAACAAGAAAAGAGGGAGAATGCCAGGCAAATGGACTACGATTCCGCTCATAGACCCTGCAAAGGCATAGTTAAGAGTCATAATCGCGGGGCACTATGGGTAGCACATTGTGGATATAGACACCAGGCTGACCAGCCAGATCACGTCCAAGTATGCAAGGCAGAGGCACAAACAATCGGTCAGGACCAGGCTGCAGCGGCATTTCGATCTTGAAGGTGGTACTGAAAATAACCCCATTGGACACTGACCGGTAATAGATAAAGCGTGGCCCGCCTTTGGTGCCTGGAGGCGCCATCGGTCCTTAGTATATGGTCCGTTTGTCCCCCGCTTTGATTCGTTCTCATTGCGCCCGCCTTCCTCGAACATGTCACCAACGCCGTGACCACACCTTGTCATAGCCTCGATAAGTCTTTCCACTCACCTCGTCCTTTTTCAAACTCGTCCACTGTCTACTTGCCATTCCATTCTGTGCACGGCGAACGTCACCCACCGTATCATGGCTGTTACCAGAGCTGCACACGCCGCCAGTGGCTCAAGGAGACAGAGCTCAACTCGAACCGTCAAAAAGCGAAACCTAGCTCCTAAGACAAGTAACCTTCGATCCGTCCGCACGTCAACCCTCGCTGCATCGCAGGAATCCCGTCGTTCGTATCGCCCACGTCGTCATACCCGCCCCGAAGTGCGTACGACAGCTGCGTCTACCAAACCATCACGTGTCCTCCGCTCGAGTACGACCACACCAAATCCACCCCCAGCCCCATCGTCTTCCTCAGCACCAGAAGGAGACCAACCCAAAGTCAAAAAACCCAAACGCCGCGCCCGGGCTGACCCATGGAGCACGCGAAAGCGAAAGCGACCCCGAGCCCCCCCATCTCCTCCCCCAACCCACTTCACCTGCCGCATCTGCATTGAAGAGCAGCCCGTCTCCTCCTTCATCAAGTACGTCAACCAACGCAACTACTTATTTCAGCCCGCCGAAGTGCCCCCCGGCTGCATCGTGCACCTCGCCAAAGTCCCCCGCCGGCCCAGGGACCCCGTGTGCAAGACATGCATCGGCCGGTCCATGGTCTCGCGGCACGACCTCGTGGGCGCACAGCAAGTCGGTGCGGGCTGCCTGGAGCCGGGCTGCCTGTCGTACTGGTCGTTCTTCTACATCGCCCGCTACTTCCCCCCGGGCGCGCCGTTCGAGAAATACAACCTCGACATGACGGTCCGCTTCCTGCGCAACAACTCTCTCACGCGCTGCATCAACCCGGCCTGCACCGCCGCGGGCCTCCTGGACTTGCGCGCCCCGGGCTATCCCCACGTCGAGTGCCACGCCGCTGCCTGCGCCACGCGCTTCTGCGCTCAGTGCCGCGTCCCCTGGCACGAGGGCCAGACGTGCGCCGAGTACGCGGTGCATTTGCTGAACGACAAGATGACGGATCCCGAGATAGAAACGCTGCGGCTCATGCAGAGCAAGGACGGGAAGCGGTGTCCGAATTGCTATCTTGTCATCGAGAAGGACGGGGGCTGCAATAGCGTGAGGTGTACGGGGTGCAATCGGTACTTTAACTGGGAGGTGGCGGCGAGTGCGGTGCCGAGTGTGGCCAGGGCAATGCCGGCAAATAGCTACGGGGATCCTATGTACAAAACCAACGAGGTATGCGAGGCAGACAGAAAGAAGTGAGCTGGTTGGGCTGCGGTCGGGTCGGTGGTCCATGTTCGAAGGCGAGGGAGACGTTTCTGCATCTTTGGGACCTATCGAGGCTTTTACTGGAGGTGCGGGTTGGTGGATTCTCGGATAAAAGGGGGAGACCATAGCGTGGCTGGAGAAACAATCTATAGAACCAGTCGATAGGGTAGAGCAGGTATAGTGTCTTCATGGGATTGTAGAAGCAGGGCGATATGAGGGTGCCATTAGAATGGGTTTACAGTAGGGAGTTCTAAGCGCTGGTAAGCGTGTGCCGGACGTCATGTATACATGGATCATGAATTTTCCCAGCGGCGTAGACTGGTCAATATGGAGCCGTTCAATTAGCATTTTCTCTTGAATATCTATCACATTACAGAGTGAGTGAGGTATTTTAGGATATCACTGAGTGATTATGTTGGTGATAGAGCTGTCTGCGAGCTCTGTGGACTTGAAAAAGGAGTGCTCACATAAGCGGGGTCAAATGGCGAGAGTATGGAAATGCGGGCTAGGATGAGAGATACCCTCAAAAGTTATTGTAGGCAGAGAGAGAGAGAGAGAGAGAGAGAGAGAGGATACTTGGCACGCAGGTGTTTGCAGCGGAAAGACAAAGTTTTCGAAGTTGGATTAAGGTGAGTTATCAGATTGATTAATTAGCTTGGCTGTTTCTTACAGAACAATGGGGAGATTGCGTTATCTCCGGGCGTGGGAATGGTATAATTGGGTGGGAGTAGAGGATGTGCTGCTTGCATTACCCTGGACAAGTATTTGACTTAGGGCTGAGGAGTAAATTCGAACGATTCGGCTGTAGGCTTTGCTTGAGAAATGTTCTGAGCGGTGCTTTGCTTTGCTTTTGCGGTGATGCAGTCTTCCATGCGGATGAGTTGACGCTTGTTTGGGATGGAACCCTAAGAAGAATTTTAATAGCAAAAGTAGAACTTCATTAAATCAAAGTTCGATTTTCATTTCTGAGCGGCGTCATTAAAACCAGGTATGCTCTGCACGAAGTGGATGGGTGTAACACAGGAGCTGCGATGCAGTCCAATGATTGCCCAATTCCACGCATGGAGTAATCTATGGCGATAACCAAGAGGTTACTCGGCCTACTTGCTACAAAGGCCATTTACATGCGTCCAGATCAAATGAGACCATCATTCAGCGTGATACAGCCTTTCACAAGTCGAAATTCGGCCCCCAATCCTATTCAAGGTTTCCGTCCGGTCTGGGTGAAGAGTAAGCAAGTTAACTACAGCATTGGTTGCCCTCTTTTCCAAGTTTTTCAGAGCTAATTGGGACTGGTATCAGAACTAGAATGCAGTCGCATGGTATTCAAGCTCGCATCGACAATACCAGGGTGATGATCGGTAAAGTTCTATCGCTTGACTGCCACTTCAGGTTACAAATTCATAAAACCTAAGTGGTAACTGTACATTTGCTTCCTGTCTATCGTACTTATCCTCCCCCAATTCTGATTTAGGTCTTCCGTATACAGATGACAAGACTGTATTCCAGGATGTCTTCTCTAGGGTTAGCAACGAACTTAGGGCCTCTCCCCTTCAGCCCACTTTGACGCTATATGATGTCTTTGAGGCGTTGAGCGTAAGGAAAACATTTACGTTGCGAACTCATGAAACCTGTACACGCACACTCATATGATATTTGTCTCCATCCGCCATCTTATAACATCTCGTATCCTCCACATGGGCTCAAGCAATAATTCGACCACAATGCCTTCCTCCACAAGCTCTTCGCACTGAACAAATGTTAAGCTCTCGCCATTCATGTAACCATGTTTCTCTAACACTGCACTGACTCGCTCCAGTAAATTTTCGGATCGTGTCATAATAGCATCTGTATCCGCTCGAAGTGAATCGGCAGTGGCAGTGGGATCATTGTTTCCCCAAGCCATCATTTCTTTAACATCATCGCCGGCTGCAGTAGAGCGCTTCCAAGTCTTGTCATCAAGCGTGTCGTACCCCAGCAGTCGCACTTGGCGGCCAGCGCTGAACGCTCTGAACTCTTTTTCCCAGCGCTTGCTGACGGAAATGAAGAGGACTGTCACAGTGGCAGTAACGCTGTACTTATCAATCTTTTCTCTCGAATGACCTGAAGCGCTCATCAGGATGCCAGTGTCACCCCCTAATCGATAACCAGCAAGATAGTAGTCGCCATATCTCTCACAAAAGCCCTCATATCCTCCTCCGTATTTAATTTCAATTATTGCCTCCTTCGTCAGTCGAGGCTGTCTTTGAAACTCAATCGTTCCAGCGCGACAGCTCGAATTCAGAGATATTTTGTCAGACTACTGGCTATATTAGTATATTATTGTTTACTTTACACATCTCGGTGTTTGAACACTGGCTCACATCTTTATTTTCCTGAATATGTTGATCAAATGTCCCTTTTACGCTTACGGAAGCTAGAAATGGCAACCCAACGCCAACACCCAACCCCAGACTCAGATGATCACCTGTCTCGCTTTCCTTTGTAGTTTTGACTTTTTTGAAAGTTGAGGTAGTTCCATATTCGGCATGTAGCTCTTTTGGTATCATGTGCATATCAGAGAGTACAAAGGGGGTCTCATCCGACCAAGGATTCCCTGTGGATAGCAGTCTAGAATGAAAGGTAGTACCAAGGCGAATGGGCTTTCGACCCCATGGCAGGACAATTGGTAACCCTTGGCGAGCCTGACAAGAAATCTCGTTGTCGCCAGGGCCATCAGGACGGGCCAAATATTTGGACTCTTCCTCGGCCGTCGTAGCTGTGGTGGTAGATATTTGAACTGATGATTGTTTCATCGCGTGAACTCAGGCTTGAGATTGATAAGTTGTAATAAGAGGACTAGTGGGAGACAAGAGTACGAAAATACGCAAGGAATAGGAACATGTACATGAGAAACCAAGCGAAGAACAGGAGCAGATACTCCGGCGCATATTTGGTATAACGCTGCTGGGCTGGTCTTGGAGCCATGGGGCTGTCGGCTCTGCCGACGTCGCTTGCGAGAGGGTCAGCCCAGACACAAAACGCCACTGAGCTCGGTTACCAGCCAGCCACAAAAATGTCTGCAGCTCGGTTCGTCGGTCTACCGTCGCGGCAACAATTTTCAAGGGTCCAGCCTTTACCCAATCCATACACCGTTACGCACTAACGTGGTTCTAGATCGCGAAGTCACAGACATCGTGCTGAGCAAGGGTGTGCTAGTGCCCCTTTCGTGAAAAGCCATACACCCAGAGCTACCAACACATGAATAAAGGCATTCGAACCTGGACCATGGTTCCTATTCACTAGCGCGGTGGGTCTGCACGTTTCTAAAGAGGATACTTGCACGTTTCCAGAACGGGAAAAGCTATACATAATTATCTATTTTGTTCACGCTTGTGACTACATCCGAGTCTAGTCCGAATAGGCCGTCAATAATTTGGTGATTCCAACTCCGCACGTACCGACCGTAAATCTGGCCCAGCCAAACTGGATATCGCCAAAGCTGCTAGTGCGAAGCCTCGTTGACATAGAATAAGCTGAAGCCTGAAAATCGGCTCACGTTGTCCTATTATGGAGGTCACACGGCCATGCCGAACTCGATTGAGCTTCCCCTGAGATACCATCATAGGAAACTTTATTGCTATCGACAGTTTTCAGCTAGACGGTGTCAGCTTCCGGGTCGGCAAGTCTGCTTGACAACCGAGTGACAGTGCGAAAATGTCTATATCAGTGGCCTACGTCCAAGGTTTTTGTCTCCCCCCTCAGACTGAGATTCCTTACTTCGCGAGAGCCTTCTGGTAAAAGTCATAGCACCAACCAGACAAGATGTCGCTTCTTTTGGCACCCTACACCAATGCTATGCGAATTGGGCAGGGGTAATGGTCGCTCATCGCTTCATTAGGCACCAAATGGCTAATCAAACTCTAGGTTCAATTCGTATACTCAGCAGATTTGCATTGATGATGCAGTCGTGGTTGATGAGCAAAGACCCGAGAATGTCGTGACAAATGACGGCACTACCATGCGCATTATAGCTCAGAAGAATTTCCAACCAAGTGCATGGACCAGGCAGAAGGAAGTAATTGTTGGCAAGCCGGCGACTGCAGTACTTGTGGAAAATGCCAGAAAAGCAAAGGCCGAAGTTGCCGTGATCGAGGCAGAACTTGCTGACCAAGCTGAGGAAGGTAAGTAGTATTCTCCAAGGTGGACGAATTAAATGATATACTGGGTCACTGTACGACGTCATGAACTGAGATTGAATCTGACCTTATATGCAGATATGAATTTCGACGCCAAGCTGGAACCCGAGAACTCGGAGACAAACCCCACATCTGAGGATAAGCAATCAGTTCCTGCAGACGAAGAGACAAAGAATCCTGAGCTTGAGGAACATGGAAGACTTTCTACGGAGGACTCGGGCTCCGTCGATGAAGTGACGGATGCTGATGAAGCTCGTGAAGAGGCTAATGCCCTAGCCGTGGAGGGGGACAGAGTCCAAAATCCTCGAACCACTTCTGCCAAACCTGCCCAGGCAAGCGGAGACAATGATGAAGTAGACGCAGAGGATGCAGCTACTAACATTCAAGCCAATGCATCCCAAGATGACAAAATAGATCGCGACGCAATTGCGGCCAACCTTCGATTGAACGCCAAGAAGCCAATTCAAAAGAAATCTGTGAAGCGAGGCGCTTCGTCTGATCGAGGACGTCAAGGCCGGGCTACGGCACAGGCCGGTTCACTGGATCGAGCTGCGGTTAGAGCTGCTTTGACCGGAGGAGCCACTCCAGATTCGGCTAAGTCAGCCAAGGAACAAGCCGAACATGCTCGACGCCAGCAGGAAGAGGCCGAGCTTCTCGCAGAACAACGCCGCTACCAAAGGGAGCTCCAGCAACAGCAGCGCAAAGATGAATCGGAACGTCGTGCTGAAGAGCGTGAGGAACAGCGCGCAATTCGGGCAGAGAAACGTGCGTGGGATACCAAAAGACGTGAGGAAGCGCGTCGAGCTATCGAGAATGCTGCGAGCCTAAAGGCCACCAGCTTGGCCGATCTGGAGAAAATCCGAGCCCAGAACCAATTCGTTGAACGCTTCAACGGCATGTCAGAGCAGACTCAGAAGTACGATTTCGACCCAACAGCTCCTCGCGGACCGAGTCAAACTGTTACGTATACGTCTCGTTTCGTTGATCGTCTTAGTGACGTGATGGACGATATGAGCGTGTCAGGGTCATTGTCGATTAAGGCTGGAAAAATTGGGGGTTCTGGCAAAGGCTCTTTCGTCGACTCTGATAAATTCAAGGAAAGTGATCTGAACTTTTTTATCTCCGTTAAGGTGGTAAATCAGACGATTAACTTTAAGGACGCTTTGGTCTTTAATCCTCTACGCTCAGTAAATGAGAACAACTTCCGAGAAGTTTATGGCGATTCATTCATCTCAGGGTTCTTAGAAGGTGGCGAATTCAACGCGATTGTTAGTATGAAGATTCTCAACAAGGCCAAGAAGACAGATATTCAGGCCGAAGCCAAGATCGCTTTAACCGCAGGCCCTGTCCAGATCGAAGCGGAAGCTAATGTAGGGATCGCAAGAAGTAATATTGAGACGAATACCGAGACGACAATCCAGGTCAGCTGGTCTGGAGGTGGCCATATTAAACCAATGGAGCAACAGTGGGATATCCAAAGTCTTATGGCGGCCGCAGCACGCTTTCCCGATCTCGTTGCCGACTGCCCCCAGCGTACATACGCGGTTCTAACAAAGTACGACGCCTTAAGGAGCTTTGTTGCCGCAAAGCCAGCATCCTATACCCCACTTCAATATGAGAATGCTCAGATCTATACGAACACCTTGCTTGACTCTTTTGTCAGTTATAAAGCATTATACAAGCGCCTCGGTGAGCAAATCTTTGGAGTCCAAGGCAAGGTACTAGAAATAATACCCTGGAGCGACAGCGACAAAGAGAAGGTATCGACAAATAGCTTAACCAAAGTACCTATAATGGGGTCTAAAAACAAAGAAACAGGGCTGTACCCTTATGTGGAGCTCGACTCAAAATTTGAGGCCTCTGTCAAAGGCCTTAGTGACGCTCGGACGGCTATACGCCGACAAATGGCCCGCATTGTCAACGAAGTCGATTTGATTGAGAAAGATCCAAAACTTGCAACAGATGAAGATCATACAGAACCTTACCAGTCTCCCGTGGCATTTGAGGCCCGCATTCCTGTAGTTGAAGTGCCGGAAAGATTACGCGTGAAGAGCCATCCATTATCTGGGAAGAGAATTGCCGCGAAGCCTCTTTCGGAGGAAGAACAGAAGAAACAAATTGAAGAAGAGGAAAAAATTGCCGAAGGCGCACCTCTGTATCTACTTACCGATAAGCTGGAAGTAGAAGAGCAGCAGGCCTTTGATAATCTCCTGAGTGCAAACCCCGTAATGGGCGCGTATTTCCGGGTATCCAGTGCTGTCGGAGACAGTCTAAAGGGAGAGCCTTTCAACAATCTCGACTTCCTGAAGTCTGACTGGAAGATTCGTTCCATCCGCACCGAAATGCTCAACGGTGCACTTGTGTATTTGGCGGTTTCCTACGAGAACGGCCTTTTTGTTGAGAGGGGAATGGTAAGTGACATGCTGTAATGTTCTATACAGAAGAAGTGGCGACGCTAACGCCAGACAGTCTCACGATAAGACACGTATCAAGAAATTTGGCCCCTTCCTCGCCGGTGAACGGGTAAACTCAGCCTCCATCGAGCACGGCAGGCTACTGAGCAAGGACAAAGAGACGGCGCCAACGCAAGTGCTTGGACTCCGTCTCTATACTAATCGAGGCCGTAGCTTGATAGCACGAGCTCTTCACTCAGAGCTTGGAGAGAAGGGGATCGTCGTCCGGGATGGTGTGACTTATGAGAACGTGAGCGTTCTTCACACGGATGTGCCGTTTAATTCAGGATCCATCAAAGGCTTCTTTGGAAGAAGTGATGACAGCTCGGATGGCAAAATCTACCGTCTGGGTATTATCTGGGGCCGTCTCCCCGAAATAACAGCGGATGAAGCAGAAGCTCAATTCACCGATACTGGCGACACAGCTGACAGTGAGGACCTTGCGGTACTTCAGACAACTCGCAGTAAAACTCTTCAGGAAATGGAGCAGAAGCTAATCGCTGCCCAAAAGGTACGGGGATTTTAGTCCCAAATTACTCAATTACTGACCCTCTTCAGGCCCTTGAGGAAAGCCGCAACGATATCACGAAGAGAGACAACCAGATTTCGGAGCTCCAGAAAATACGTGACGCAGCGCCTCAGATTGTGGGGGCACAGTGTGGTTCTTTCCTTGCAAACCATAGAGGCTGGCGCGATGGTGTAAACAGTGCCGCACGATGCGCAGTCGAATTCTCTCGTCGTTATCCCACAGCACCAAAGCTCCTCTTTGGTATGAGCTCTGCCGATGCTGAAGCCAATAAGCCCCGTTGCTTGTCTTTAGCATTTCCGGAAGTTAATGCTGGAGGGTTCAACGTTCAAGCGGCATCTTTTGGGGGATGTCGTGGGTTCGGTATCGGTTGCAATTGGCTGACCCTTCCTGAGGACCTTCATCTAGAGAGTGGTATGATCCACACCTATGGAGGAGGTAGAGCCGATTATGACAGCTACACTCAGCACGTCTTTTTCAGTCAGAGTTTCGCCTCACCACCCAAGGTTTGTATCTGGATTCAGGAGTTTGAATGGTATGGCGGAGACTTTTTGTCGATGAAATGCTTCGCTGTTGACGTCAATTGCCATTCTTTCCACCTCAAAATCGATTCTTGGGCAGGCAGGAGATTCAAGAACGCTCGCGTACAGTATCTCGCATACCCAGCCGAGGAGGACGGGAAGCGTGTCAAAAGTGGTAGAAATACTGTGGTCCGCTCACAGAAAGAGCTCACCCACCGATATCCTTTCTATGGTCAACCATTCCAGAATACACCATCGACATTCATCGCCATTTCCGAGATGGACTTCAATGGCAATCGCAATTTGCGTCTCCGTTGCTCAGCTAATGCTCCAAATAACAGAGAGCTGGAGTGGAGTTATGGTACATGGGATAACTCCGATATGGACCATGCAGAGGTACAATGGATCGCGATCGAGTAAGTGGATATGGGTAGAGGTTTTATTCCTTCTAGGTGTAGGAATACAAGGAGTTGTTTTATAAGTAAATAAGCAGTGGAGAGGGTAATTAATGTTCTGTGTTTCTTACTAAAATTGAAACTAGAAGCCATACAATTTTTAATATCATAGCATGATTCAAAAGCAGCCCAAAATTTCGGCGCAAAGGCGTTCAAGTGGCAAATGTGGGCAGAAGAAGTCTAACAATAATGTGTATGCGACGCTGGTTCAACTATTGATTCTTCAGCCTAGTAACAAAAAGAACAATTCCCCCCCACACATCTTTCATGGACCATTCCAAACCCAGCACTTGTGTATCGCCATTCATATTTGTCGGTCGCACAACCAGTATGTAATTTCCTGTCCTCCAAAACTCTCCTTTCTAGATATTCCTCGGTGTCAGAGACCTCCCAAGGTAAGTGCATTGCGTCCCATAAAGGTCTACAGTCATCTCAAGATTGTACTATATATATTCTTTCTCAGTCTTGTTTGAACACCATACGATATGGCACTTACTCGCTTTTTAAGCTACGCAATTTTTCAACTCTGCTGCTCCAGCGGTTATTATGTAGTCACCATTAAACTAGGGATCCCTAGCCTAATCAACGAACTCGTATTTGGATGCCAATTCTTTATCAGATGCGTACCTTGGAAGGTCTTCGTAATTCATCTTATCTCTGATCGCGTTCCTGATGCTACAGAAGAAATTCTTCTCAATGTAGTTTATTAGTCTCAATACATCAACAGCTCTATCATATCATTGTGTTGCATGGCGCATTGGATAGTTCTCTTATAGATGATGAATTTTCTCCCTTTGTCTTTCCCAGATTAGGCCACAGCCCATTTTGAAATGTCGGGTCGAGCCTTAGGTATGGTTTTCGTGTGTTGTAGTATTGGGAAAAGGTGATGTTTTAGGACGCCTACATAGCAGTGGTTAGACCACCTGCATTGAGTATGAGTTTATCAGATCGGCGGGGCTCGACGTTCCAGAGATCAGCCTTGCTCACCTTGGGTATCATATTTCCCGTGGTTCTCAGCTTACCTAGTATCCTGATTTGCGAGATTCGGATTTCCCCTGTAGCCAATATATTTGTCTTACACTTTTCAAGCCTGGTCACATTATTGGTTTAGTGGTTGATGATATTCCACCTAAACGAAATTTTGCCAGTCTGTGACGTAGTAACCTCGAAGCGGGAAAATAGTTGTGAGTGTAGTGAGTGGATCCTAGTGCGATACAAATTACACAAAGTGAGTGTATGACATGCATAGAATGCTTGTTTTTAGTTAGTACAAACTTTTAGAGGGAGAAAAAAAAAGAAGAAGACTCATTGTTAATGATTTCTTTTAAAAAAAAGCATTTAAATCTATTACCACTACACTCAGTAGGCTCAGATTGAACCATCTAGAGGCAAAAAACGAGGGACATGGGGCTCGAACCCACAACCTTTGGTGTATCACGTTACCAGAACCGAAAACCAACGCGCTACCATTGCGCCAATCCCCCAATGGATGGGTTTTACTATCCAATCGATGCAAATTTTCCAAATTTAATAATTTATATAGGCATACAATATGGTTCAGTATTGGTCGATAGAGCATCGTGGTAGCCAGACAAATCATTTGTACAAAACAAAGTTTTTTGTGGAGCCAGCGATGGTGTGGTGTGGAGCCAACGAGAGGGGCGAATCATAAACATAGCGGGGTCTACCCTGTCTACACCCACTCTAACCAACACTATCGCCTCCCCAGCAACTACACCACACCCTTCCTTACAAGGACGATTCTTAACGCAACAGATGTAAACATCAATCTTGTACTTTTCGCATCTCGCTCCACAAAACCGTCTCCCCACTATTCTAGCCCCCCGCAGTGTGGCACAGATGCGAATGTTTCACGGGATTTGCCCGTTTCATGCAAGGCAAACGGGCCCATCTCCTACCTAATCTACATCTATTCCACTTTAGGTCTATTATCGCGGACTAAACCGAAACCTGGGCAGTGCGTAGAATGAGTGTGCGGCTCTGGCTGTGCGGCCCTTAATGCTGCTCTGCTGGATGTGTGCCGTCCTGGACTATGCGGACGCGCGGAGGGATGCATCAACGCCTAGTCTTCCTACAGACGTCGAGCACGGAAGCGATTATCTTCGTTCCTCTCTCCGCCCGTCGATAATCCGAATTCGACCCAAGGACCGGGTGGCTGTGCAAAGTAATAGACAAATACATCAGGCGCTCTGCAACACCCCGTTCATGGTACCTGCATAATAATCAAACATTCTCCGCAAGCCCATTTCATTAATTGCATGGCAGGGTTCGAGTTAGGGCAGCAATTCAAGTCGATGTACACCATGAAACGCGCTCATCCGACTGACAGGCCGCCCCACGCCGCCTAACCACCTTCTACCCTTCTACCCTTAAAACTTCACGATGCTGGCCTCTTCACCAAAAGACTGACATTCAGTCTCATCCAACTTGTTCTTCACTCCTTTTCCTAATCCACTACCATGTTCCCCTACAAAATCTTTTTCCTCGCTCTGACTGCCCAAACTGCCCTCTCCCAAACCGAACTGGAAAAGTACCCCGACACCCTTGATCTTGCCGCAGACTTCAACCCCGTCATAGCAAGCGAATTCTTCCGCTATCCGCACCACCAACGAACGCCCTTTGCCGTGCGTACACCCCTTTATCTTACCCAATCGTTCCTCGCTGATTATACTCAAACAAGGTATCCCCCGATGGCAAAGCCGGATACATAGCGTATCTCGACGCAACCAACACAAACGTGCACGTACAAAAACTATCCCTCTCAACGTTCACTCAAGACGGCGACCCTATAACTATAACCGGCGCAATGGAAGGTAAGCATCCACACCAAACCCTCGTATCTCCAGCATCACGCAAACCTGACACGATCCACGCAGCCAGCGGCCTCGTCGCCCAAAACGACGGCTTCGCCCTCCTCACACACCTCAACACGACCGACCCCGACCCCGAAGAATACTTCACCCCCACCCTCCTCCGCTACAGAAACGCCTCGCTTGCATGGAGCACCCCGCTGGGCGGCAAAACCGTAACCTTCCAGATGTTCCCCGACACCAAGTTCCGCGCCAACAAGGGCTCGTTGGACGGTGACCTCGCGTACGGCGAAAACGGCACGTACGCAGCCTTCTTCCGCGCGGAGTACTACGGCGGGACCGCCGCGGGCCACGGTGGGGACAGCATAGTGTACGTGGACGATTCCGGCGCGCGGATCGAAGGGCCGTATTCGCAGACGCAGCACTGCGGGCATAATTTCGGGCTCGCGCTGTCGACGTCCAAGGACATTCCCTTCCCGGCGATATGCACGTCCGATAGCGGGGACGTGAGCATAGCGTCGAGTCTCGAGGGGGAGATGCCGGCGGTAGGCCCGAAGAGGGTGGGCGAGATGTTTGCTGCGGAGGCGTTTGGCGGGACGAGGGGGTCGTATAGTGGGATGGCGCGGATGGGGATGAAAGAGGAGTATACGCTTGTGTGGGTGGCGAGGCCTGAGGGCGCGGCTGATGATCATGTCACAAGGCATGTAGAGGTTGCGCATCTGGGGAGTAAAGATAGTGTAGACGCAGGTCCGCTTCTGGTGACTGAGCTGAGGGAAGGGGTTGATTGTTTTAATGCTCATGTTGCGGGAATAGATGTGGTGAGTGTGTTGGTTACTTGGGAAGAAAACGACATTTCAGCGTGCAAGGACTTTGGGGGGTATGGGTGCGAGGAGAGTAAGTATACGGGTACGCAGTTTCAGTTCGTGGATACGTCTTCCGGGGAGAGCTCGGCTTTTGCGTCAACGGATGTGTTTGTGTCTGGTGATATTGCAAAGGTTGGATCGAAACTTTGCTGGCCCTATGTGAATTTCCAGTGGAGTTCGAGTAAGAGCGTTGTTGACGAAGAGAATATTGTCAAGAAGATGTCTTTTGCGTGTTACAACAACTAGGGATATAGTACAAGAAGGTAAACACTTCTTATGGAAGGGTGAAAGCCGAACAAACTCATCCACAGTTGGTGATGGAACCCTAAACCCTTTGGTGTTTTATTATGATTGGTATATTCCTTTAAAGCCCTGTTGAGTAGTACCAGATAAGTTCGAATTCCTGTTTACAGTACGAGACCGCTGAATGTAATTGAACACAGAACATTCTATAACTGAATGCCCTTTTTCCTACAATGAAATGGTGGTTACCCTGAAAAAGGGGGAAGCTATATTCAGTCGGAATCCTTCGGGTACCTTAGTCTTATCGGAGCAATAACACTCCTCTTCACCAACAATTGACAGGCTCTAGCGGCTCTTCGCGGCATTATTCTTGGGCCTAGCCCTTCCCAAAGTAGTAAACCCCACTTACGTAAGATGTCCATAAGGTTTGGAAGGTTGAGGGTTATAGTCTAGGGACTTGGCGATTACAGTAAAAAATTGACTATGATGTCTCCCATAGACATGTATCTATCCCTCTGGATGACGATATACAGCGTGTGAGCCAAGTATCGCCAGACCTTTGGCTATACGTAGTAGTCGGGGGTGCACTGGGCTGTGATTTGCTTACAGCATGATGACATGGTGGCCCAAAGACAGCTAGTCAGCCAACCGTGAACCTGGTGTTCGCTCGAGGGAAGAACGGCAAGTGGTTGAGGTAGATCCCGACGCCATGTGTACCACTCGTGGCCCACAGCGTTGAAGGAGCTGGATGCGATTCGTCTTGGGCTGGCCTCCCCACTGCATTCCTGAAACGCTAGTTCGCATGCACTTGCTTAGGGTATTATTCAAAAAATGCCTGGTCTTTTTGTGCTGTGGGCCAATAGTGGGCGACATGGTGGTGTATTTCTGGACGAGCGACGTCAATCAGGGATGAGTCGCCCGGACACGGTTGAGAAAGGGGAGAAATGGTTATCGGTGTGGTAGAAAAGTAGGCGAGGTATACAACCAAGGTACACGTGGGAAGGGGACAAGATGACGGCACAGGTGTCATTACGACCCTGGGCACTACTACGCGATTGGATCATAGTTCTTGGTTGCTTAGAGGTGACCGTGGGCGCTCGGTACGGCTAGCCGGCTCTTCACAGTGCTAACGAGCTATGTGGTGCTTGGAGACCACGGGCCTCATACGAGGCGGCACACATCTGCCGTGATCGTTGTGGTAAAAAAGGGCCTTGAAAAAGGCGCGCTCGCGTGGGGGATTTTTTTTTGTTCCCGACAGATGGGGTGGTTTATTTGACGTTTTGGATGATCGACATGGTGGGCCATGGTCAGTCAGACGACGCCAAGGCCGACTTCCCGAATGGAGGGGCTGTAGGCTCTCCGAAAGGGCTATCCCGCATCTGCAGCTGGGGGGGCTGTGCTTGGACGTCCACGCCAGCCTCCTTCAGCTCGCCAGCAACAAAAGACAGAGCTTGCCAACATGTCAGCACCGACTCTCGTTCATCCTTTTCTCGTGGAAAGTGAGGGACCGCTCGCTCTGCCCTCTACTGCGCGCAATTGACAGTTGAGCGCGCTGTTTGGATGTGGTGCATTCTAGCGTCACTGACAGCCGTATTCTCCGTCTTTGACTAGCATCAGCCCGCCCATCTGCGGAGACCGTGAACCGGCCCCGCTCTCCAGGTAGTGAACGCCCCCGTAGCGGCACCATCAGCTGTCTTGCTTTTGCCCGGCCTGATATTTGCCTTTGGAGTGTGGTGTGTACTGTGCCTTCCATTTGCATTCTGCCACTCCTGGACCCAGTCGGCCTCGTGAGCTGATTCCTGCCTTGGGTGTGCTCTACGTTACCAGGACCGTTTGCTCTGACCCCAGAGTACTTCAATGGCGCCCCGGTTTGATGCTGCTCGCCAGGAGCGTACGGACAAGAGGCATTGGCCATGGACAGGGACGACAAAGCCGATCGGACTGAACGAGCCCTTTCCAACTGTCGCTTCCACTCTGGATCATTCGGAGAATCCGGACCCGGATGACCATTATACCAACACAATCCAATCTACCTCATCATGGACCGATAGGCCTCTTCCTTCCACCCCCAGTCCCTCTTGGCCGAGTAAGTACTCGTCGCAAGATACTTCGTACACTTCCACAACCACATTTGGACACCATACAAAGTACCCCGAAACTGTACCAACTACGACACAAGCCGACTCTGGTGGACCGGCAATATCCACCTTTACCGCTACTGATGGTCCTGTGGCAAGCCCAGCCGACTCTTCCGATGGGGATCAATCGAGCCACGTGCCCATCTATGCAGCCGCAAGTGCCGTGCCAATTATCATGCTTGCCCTCATCGCCTTCGCTGTGTTTTTCTGCATGCGGAAGCGTAGGAAGCAGAAGGAGATTGCCGCAGCACAAATGAAAGTGCAGGAGATGAAGGCCAGTCGACGACCTCTTGTCCACGCCTATGTCAGTCCAGCCACGCCAGTATCAAGGGCACCTTCGTATACGTCTACTCCTGGGAACGTTCAACCGAGGAGCCTTGCAACGCCCCCACCAGTTATTCTCGGTCCAATTTCGTCGGAAACAAGCGGAAACTATATGACCGGCATCGACACTTCGGACGTAGTGTCGACGAGGAATGACCGCACCGGACTGGGAGATCCTTTCGCAGACAGCAGCAGCCTCAGCGAAGAACCACCGCCACCGTATCGACCCCGAAGCCTTGCGTCGCGTACCACTAGCGTCCGGATGCCTCGTTCGTCCATGTCCATGTCGTCGCAGAACTCGCATATCCAGAGGCAGCCATTGCGGAACCCATTCGAGGATCCTCGCGAAGATGATGTCGTGTCCGATCTCTCGGGTCCGACGCTGAACAGGGACGTGGACAACATGTCGGCTGTGTCCGATCGCTCGTATCAACAAGACCCGGTAGTGGGAAGACGAGGATGATGATGGCCGGGGCGTGGCATGTTTGCTCGTATCTTATTCATTCATTCAGCTACTGGGGACAGGCGCATTGGATGGAACGGCTTCTCAATATCGCACTTGCTTTTCTTGTGGGAATACGATGGTAATTGGTGGTTTACTTTTTGGCATGGGAATCCGGTGTAGCTGTACATGGGGGCCAGGGATTAGGCTTTTCGTTTTTCTGGTCGATGGTGAGATACCGGCCTGTGTACACAAGTAGGAGGGCAGGTGGAACGAGGGCTAAATATAGCGCACGACGTCAATGCAACGATTCACGCAGCCCCCGCATGTGGTAGCGAGCAGCTCTTTTGCTGTTTTGTGCGTAGGCGCTGGGGAGATGCAGTGATAAGAATCGTCGGCCCCCTGGCGCCCACGGATGACTAGGCCCCCTCTCTCTAGAGTGGTACACGGTGGCGAGCAGACGATGACGATGACGAAGGGCAGCCCCTGATGGCACTTCAGCTCCCTTGCGCCGCGGCGGTGCTGTCGTTGGGGGCAGGCGATTGGATGGAATGAGCATGGTGAGAAGGCGTACCTTGCATGACGTCCAACGCGGCCAGTAGCGAGCATGTGACGCAGGCCTGTCTCCTCGGAAAAGCAGTGGCCGAGTGTTTCGATAAACTTCACAGAAGCATCGAGTCGGCCTACTGGACGGAGCTGGTGGTCCAGCTCCAGGCCATGGCATTCGACATTTGCACCATCCCAGCTCGCTTCGGCGTGGGTGGGCGGACATAAGACGGCCAGCTGGAGCGCCGTGATAGGCTGTCGCGTGCTGCTGCTCGAGCCGTGGGCCAACGCCAGCGACGTTGGCTTCAGGAGTGCATGGCTTCGTACGGTTGCAAGCTGTGGACAAAGGGCTCGCAGGGCGTTTGCAGCGGCCGCAGACAGCGAGGTGAGTGGACTGCTGGATGGCGGGCCAGCTTCTAGCGGCCTTCTCGGCGGGCGGACATTCGTCGTCGACCACTCTCGCCGTGCCATGGCATTCACCCTCACGTCGCGCGCATCCTCCGTGCCTCATTCAGCCCTCATGTCCCGTGCCGCTTCTGCCCCCAGTAAAAGTTGCTGGGCGCGGCCTGTTGCCCATGGCCACTCGATGCTGGCCCTGTCGCCGAGCTCGCCAGCTGCCGGCGGCGGAGGCTCCTCTCTTGCTTCCGCTGGCTCGATGAATTTGTCCTCAACGCCCAACCCCTGCCAATAATGAAGCTCCCCCCAATGCATCACCGCGGCCATGCCAGCCCTGTACCGCGCCGTACATGATCTGCTGCTGCTGCACTGCTCCCTAGCCCTAGCTGGCCCAGCAGGAGCCCGCATTCCTGCCAGTGCTGGCGTCGCCCCGGCCACTGTCGGTACGTCCCATAATTCATACTTGCAGCCAGCAGCAATTCTCTGCATCCCACCTATTGCCGGCCCCACTGGCCCTCGCTCCGCTGGAACGAAAACCCACCGCCTGATCTGAGAACTTCTATTCTGCATTGCGAATCTGTCTGAGCTCCCTGACTTCTCACAACTAGCAATCCCGCCCTGCAGACGTTGCTGCTGCTACCCCTTCCTGCGGTAACCTAGGCCCTGCCTCATCGAGCCTCGACGAAGCACCGACGTACCACAGCCGCTCGCCCTGTCGAGCCTGCTTACCGGCTGCTGCTCCGGACGCTGCTCGCTCTGTCTCTGGCTCTGCACCTCGTCCAGAGCTGCCAACGTCTGCCGTCGCCGTCGACCTTCGCCTCCCCTCGCCATTCACCGCCGCTCCTCCGCCCGCCTCTCGAGCGAGTGCTTGCTACATGGTTGCTGCCGCACCAGCACAGGTCGACCGGCTTTGCTATGAGTCTGGATCAGCATATATATGGGTATGGGCTCCCTCTCGTCTGCCTGCAGGCTCTGTGTTTCTTCCCAACGTCAGCCATCTTAAAAGAGGACACGAGGTTATAGCAAGGCGGATTCGAGCCTCGGAATGGGTGCTGTTGGGCCGTCTGCCGCTCTTCTGCCTGTTCATACTGGCATCTCGTGCTTCATGTACTGTTCGATCGACGTCTAGTCCAGGCAGAGAGCAGGCAGCCGCCGCACGGTCGTCGCTTCTGAGCTTGATCCACCCGCTCCACGCTGCTTCGATCCCGTCATACACCCATCCACATATAGAGCCATTGGTGCTTGTTCTCGTTCTGCCTTAATTTTTTTGTACTTGATTTTTTGTCTGGGATGATTTTGTCGCGTTGGCCTGCATTTTTACTTTAGCGGCCCCAAGTGTCTCAAAGCTAACGGTTTGCTGTTTCGTCAGATCCTCGGATTGGCACCTTCCCAGCCCGTCCTCCACACCAAAGTCCGCAGTGGGCCCCGACACAGCCCTACAGACGCCCAAGACTGAGGCCCTTCCTCAGCACTTCCTCGACGCTTGGTTGACGCCACAGATCAATGGGCAGCAAACGCCCGCACAGACACCTACATTCACTATCTTAACAGCTACGGATCGGCCCGTGCCACCTCATAGCCAGAAAATTCGCACACCGGAAGATCCAGAATTCCATGTCAACCACTTTGTGCCGTCCAACCTCCCACTGCCGCCCGTCGACCCCTCGCGGAGACTGTCTTCCTCGCCAGACCCCTGTGCTGTGGGCAGAAACGGAGCGAGTCTTCGTAGGAACCCTTCTTCTCGCCCTCGTCCGCTCAGCATGGATACCTTCCAGATGCAGACGCCGCCTCCAACGAGAGATGCTACTTCTCGGCGAGTTCCACAAAGTGCTGGGAACGGGTATTCCACCCCCGCAACTGTGATTGGACCAACGCCAGGGCAGCTACCACAAAATGACGCTTTTTTCGGCCAGGCGTCGTTTGGATTTCCTAGCTTACAATTCTCGCCCGACATGGCCCAGTTCTCTAATACCGGGCCCATGTCGGCACCTCCTCTTCCCCGTTCTCGGTTATTTTGGGATCAGCCTAATGATACCAGCCAGATGGATGTAGACATACCCCTTACCGCTGACCCTTTTGCCCCCACTCCACACAAGATAGAAGGCAACGTGAACTGGCCAACGTTTCAAGCTCCCACTAACACTCAGATGAACCCACAAGCATTCCATGCTCTGCAAGATCTATCTTCCCCCGGAGTAGTTTCGTCATTTGCCACAAGTACTGCTGGTGATGGGCCCAACTCACGATCTAGCTCGTTCATCTCGACGTCGGGCGGAGTTGACCCTAACATGTTATTTAGTTTCTCTAGCTCAGGTCCTACCGCGTCATTCGACTCCAGCGTCTCAACGTCGAAACCGCAAGCTGAGGCAAGACAACCATATGAGACCCAGCTTCGTGATTCGCTTCGAGAAAAGGACGCTGCTAGAAAAGCAAAGGGCCAACATTCTCGGACAAGCACTAACTCGTCTTCCGGATCGATCGAGCCCCGGCCTGGGCTGCAACGTAGTAATACCGATAGTGGGTTTAGGAAGAGTAGACCGTCTTCGATAGAATCACGTATGTCGGGGCCAGCTCCAGCCCTCAACATTCCTCGTCGCTCGTCACCATTGAAAAGATCGAGCGGAGTTTCGTTAATGGCTATTCCCGAAATCCGGAGACCAAAAACTCGTCTTGTGATTGATGAGACGGGCAGAGCTCGTACGGAAACCGTCCCTGTTGAAGGAGAGGACGATAGTAAAAGGGAACCACGAAGGGACTCACAGGATCTGAAAAAGCAGTATCCTGGGCTGTGGGCCGATGACGAGAGCGAGTCGGAAGATGAAGACCCTCCGAAACCTACCCTCAGCCGAAATGCGTCCTTCAACGTGCCCCAGCGCCATGCCTCGAAACATGCTAGGAACGAGAGCGGTGAGCTCGGTCGTTCTGGCTCCTTCAAAGCACTGCGGCCCTCGTCTGGTGTTTTTGACAAAGCGTCCTTTGACAACCTTCGTCCTGTAAGACGGGTCGCGGATAACGCCCATAGAAGGTTCAGTATGATGGACTTCCCCACCTCTTTTGATGAAACAAAGGAGGGCGAGGATCATGCAATGCCCGATTCGCCGGGGGATGCTCTGGGTGCATTAAAAAAAGCCGTAGAGGGTCGGCAGAAAAGAATAGGTATAGCGGTCGATGCTTCTTGCGTAGTATGGGGCTAAACAATACTAGAGCGCTCTTCTCAAAACACCCTCAAAGCGCACAACCAACGCTGGGCCCAAGCCTCGGTAGATATGGCGCATGGACAATCGCTATCCTTCGATCCATTCAATAATACCTTCTCTGCGTCTCCGGCACACACCGTCGACACGGGGTTGACTACTCCGTCCACCAATCGGAGCAGTGCTTCAAACGACACTACCCGCTGCGTCTGTAATGGGGACAATGATGGTACTGCAATGATCCTTTGTGACAGTTGCAAGAATTGGTTACACATGTCTTGCGTTGGACTTCACGCCAACAACACACCTCCTGTCTATGTTTGCATCTTCTGCACTGGACAGACTCCCGTTGCTCGAGGCGGACGAATCAGAGGACCGATGCCAGTCCCGTTTGACTCGCCCCTCACACACAAGTCGGCCATATACCGACGATAACTCTACACCTCACGATGGCCCGGCACGCCAATTACCTGCGCACTTTGGCCCCAAGTGTTCCCCCCTCAACTCGCACGACACCAGGATACCCGAGGCCCGATCGAACGTATTGTTTCCTTCAGCATATATGCTAATTCCCACGTTTACCTTTAGTTTTCTCCTTTCCGAAATTTGAAGCGTTCTGGTCTCCTACCTTGCATTGATACATCAGCATACACCCTCATCGGTATACTTTCTCCACAGTCCTTACCTACTTTCCGTAGTCCGCACTCTCCTTCCATCCGACCCGCCTCGACACTGTGGCCATAATGCTCGGCCTCTCCCACTGACGACACCCGCTGGTTTAGGTGTTGCGAGTGGGACCTGGTACTAATGTCTTGTCTTGTCATTTCGTTCCTTTGTTTGAGGAAGAGCAAGCAATATGGGAAGTAATGCTGACGAGCTTCACGTTTTTCTGGCGTTCCTTTTTTTTCGTTTCTTTCGATACGCTCTTTTTGGAATGTTTTACGACGAGATTTGACGTCTTGGACCTAATGAGGGCTGGAAAATGAACAGTTTGGACATTGCAAGATCAGAATATCGGTTAGCCATGATATAGGCGATATAGTGCATATCGACTCGTTGCAGATAGTCAGAAAACATATCGAGAGCGAACATTATTGAAGTCTCCTTGAACACATGCGAAAGTGGAGACCGTTCGGCTGATGAGTAAGCTGTTTTGCTGGGCTAGCGTCATTGCTCTGGATGTGGACTTAAAGCTCGTCGGCCGCGCAATCGCAATGGCCACTCCAGACTCCGGCAGCGGACATGAGCGGCTTCAAAGGTCTTGCAAAAGGCGGATGGCATCCCAAGGGCAAAGGCGACGGCGGCAAGGAGAGTTGGAGGGGTGATTTCAAGGGAGTCAACACGGTGGTAGGTTGCACCGCTTCCTCTAACCCTGCCGTTGCGTTTCATTGACCAGCGCCAAGGCGGGATGGATGGGCAAAGGCAAGGACCCCAATGCCGCAGCTCACGAGCACGTCTCCACGCCGCTGTCGACGCTGAAGGACCCTGCGAGCTTTGGGCCGCCGCCAAAACGTGCGAACTACGGACAGCCTGCAGCAGCGGGCAGCTCAAGAGATGCTGCGGCGGGTGGACTCGGATCGCAGGTAACACGACAATCGAGACAGCAGCTACAAGAGGAGCAGGCCGCACAGTACAGAGAGGAAGAGCAGAGCAGGCCACCACCACCACCAGGCTCGTATCAGCCTGATGCGACGGGCTTGAGTACCGCCCACCTACCTAGACCACCGGCGAAACCAAAACCTCAGCTGCCTCCTAGACTGCCCCCAAGACAGAACTCGCATCCCGATGCGTATGCACAGGCACCTCCACCGCCATACAGCGCAGCCGCGCAAGAGAGCACGGCTACAGGAGGGTATCTCAATCAGGGCGCATTGAACAGGCTGGGGCAGGCTGGAGTTTCTGTGCCTGGACTGAACATCGGCCGCAATGCCTCGCCACCCGTCCCGCCGCGCCAGAACTCGTCACCAGCACCTGTGTCGCCTCCACCACCAGCAAACAACAATGCGCAGCTGGGCGAGCTACAGTCGCGCTTTGCGAGGATGTCGACAACGTCAACATCGCCTGCGTCGGAGGCGCCCTCGACCGGGACGACGTGGGCGCAGAAGCAGGCAGCCCTCAACACGGCGACCAACCTGCGCAACGATCCTTCCAAGGTGTCGGTCGCAGACATGCGCAGCGCAGCATCGACGGCGAACAACTTCCGCGAACGGCACGGGGAGCAGGTGGCGGCGGGGGTGTCGACGGCCAACAGACTGAATCAAAAGTATGGGATTGCGGGGAAGGTTAACTCGTTTGCATCAGGGTCTGCGTCGGCTGCACCAGCGCCAGCGCCAGCGCCAGCGTTGGGGAAGAAGGCACCGCCGCCTCCTCCGCCGAAGAAAAAGGAACTGGGTGGTGCAGCAGGGGAGCCGCCGCCGATCCCCCTGGGGAGCAAGCCAACGTTTTGAACGGGGCCATGGGAGATGGAAGGGCGGGCTTGAGGTTGGTGACATGCTGTAGGCGTCTACCGTAGAGAATGGATACCCCTATTTCCTCGCACGCCCTTGATCGTATCTGGTACTTATCGATATCGCATGCCTCGGGGGCCGTCCTGCGTATGTGTAGCTGGCTTGCGGCTGGTGTGGTGGATGCAGGCATGGCAGCCGAGAGGCGAGCCACTCGGATGGCTGGACGTGGCCTCGGCTTGGGGCAGGCCAAGCCTTCTGGGGCCAGGGCCTGTGCCTTGCCGTGAATTTTTTAAAGACGGTGAGCCCGGTTGCTCTCGTCGTGGCCCAACTGCTTTGCTGTTGTCGCGCGCTGCCCATCTACCGCGTGCGAGTGAAGGCGCCGAGCGTGTCAATCTGTTTGACCGGAACGCCCTGCCGTGCCCAGTCCAGCCCAGCCAGCCCAGCCAGTGCAGCCAGGACAGCCTCGAGCCTGGCCGGAGCTTCCCTGCAAGGTAACTATGTCGTCACCCATGACACTGTGCGACGTCGCGAACCACCGTCGCTTTGTTCGAACAAACAACTCACTGCTCGACACCAGTTCCCGCCCACCCGTCGAGCCATTGGCCTCCGTCGTCATCTGTCCACCACCGCCGTAGCTCCATTCTCTCGCCATGTCCGGCGCCGGCCCCAGTCTCTACCCCGTCGAGTTCCCCTCGCGGGCGGTCTTCCAATTCCCCCCAGACGCAGCCCCGCCTGCGCTGCCGCCGCCCTCGCCCGACCATCTGAGCTTCAGGAACCCGATTCCCATTCCGGCACACGTCTACAATGCCGTCCTGTCGCCCTACGTCCCGCTGACCATCGCCGCTGTGTACGCGTCCACGGCCGTCCTGCTCAACGCGTACAACCGCAGCCATGGCAACAAGCCGTGGAGGATCAGCAAGACGCGTCTCTTCCACTGGTTCGTCATCTTGCACAACTCAGGCCTGGCCATCTACTCGGCTGTGACCTGCTGGGCCATGATCCGCTCGCTCAAGCATTCGATCCCCCACTACACGGAGCCCAACGCCATCGTTGGAACCATCGATGCGCTCTGCAAGATCCATGGACCGCGTGGCCTGGGCGACGCCGTCTACTACAACACGGTGACAAACCAGTGGCAGAGCAAGAATCCAAACATCCAGCTGGACGCGTATGGGAACCCGCAGTCTGACGACCTGGGACGTGTCTGGAACGAGGGTCTTGCCTGGTGGGGCTGGGTGTTTTATCTGTCCAAGTTCTACGAGGTGGTCGACACGCTCATCATCATCATGAAGGGCAAGCGCAGCACCACGCTCCAGACGTACCACCATGCAGGCGCCATGCTGAGCATGTGGTCTGGTATCCGCTACATGTCGCCTCCTATCTGGATGTTTGCTCTCGTCAACTCTGGTATCCATGCCATGATGGTACGTGTTAACTCCATCTTCACGTGCATCTGCTGACCGTATTTGCAGTATACCTACTACACCGTCTCCGCCCTCGGTGTCCGTGTTCCGCAACGCATCAAGCGCACGCTCACGACGATGCAAATCACCCAGTTCCTTGTGGGTGTCACATTTGCAGCCTGCCATCTGTTCGTGTCGTACACTGTCCCAGTTACAGTCGCCTACCACGTCAAAGAGAAGGTCTTGCGCCAGGTGAACTCAACCTCCGTCCTCTCCGCTACTCCTTCACCCGTTTCATCCACTGCCGTCCCCGTCGCCACCGGCGCGGCCCTTGCTTTCCTGAAGAAGTGGATCTACCGTGCCGCTGGCGATGAGGGTCTTGCAGAGAACGTATATACTCCCGACACAACGCCCTCCCCCATCGCTTTCCCCAGCGCAGTTCAACACGCCCAGCACCCCATCCACGACATGCAAGACCGCACTTACTATCGCACACAGTACGAGCACATTCCCTGCATTGACACCTCGGGCCAGGCTTTTGCCATCTACCTCAATCTGATTTACCTCGCTCCCCTGACGTTGCTCTTCATGCGCTTCTTCTTCAAATCGTACATCCGCCGCACCTCGCCCAACACCAAGCACCCCACGACCAAAACCGTGCTCGCGAAATCCACCCGTGACGCTATCCACGGCGTTGATCGCGAAGTCGAGAGCCTAGGCCGCAGCGCCGAAGACGGCGTCAGCAGTGCCATTATGAACGGCGCGTCTGCGCTCCGGGGCCGGTCGAACGGCAAGGTTACGACCCCCGTTTCGACTCCACCTCCCAAGAGCAGCAGCAAGAATGCGGCCAATGGCAAGGCGAACGGCGAGCAACAGCAGCGCACCAGCAGCAGCAACAGCAGCAGGAACGGTAATTTGAGCCCTGAGAATAAAAAGTTTATCGACTCACTTAATCTCAAGGTTAGTCGGGAGCTGGAGAGAACGGGGGAGGACGACGAAGGGAGCAAGGAACGCGCAAGGAGGTTAGCGAAGGAGGTGTTTAGGAGGGCGAGTCTGAGCGCCAGCGCGAGCGTAAGCACGGAGGCGAGTGAGAGGGGGGAGTCGCCTGGGGAAAGCGAGAGAAAGGGTTCTGGAGGAGAGGACCGAGACGGGTATGAAGAGGACCTGTTTGGATAGACAAAAGGCGGGGGTGTGGGGAATATTAGGAGTTTTGTTTCCGACTTGTTTTCATTTCACGGGCGAGACCGGAGGCAAAGCGGACGGAGAAGTGCCCTCTGGATATGTATGTGTGTGTACGCGCGTGCATAGCATGGGTACTCGCGTGAAGAGTAGAGCGAGGCTTCGCAGCCTTATTCTTAATGAGTGGGGGGAGCTGGGATGGATGAATGTCCTTTTCTTTCCATCATCATCGTTTGTCGTTCATCGTCGTCACCAGCAGCGATGGACTTGACCGACCGACCGACCGACCGACTCGAGGGGTAGGTAAAGTAAAGCAAAGTAAACATAGTTCAAGAAAGTCGGATTTTCCTTTTTCCATCCATAATAATGCTGTCTGTCCCTGGCTTCGGCACTATCTCTATTAGTAATTGTAAAGGGGAAGGGCGTGTGGATAGCGAAAGGTGGGAGGGGGAGGAGGAAGGAAGGAAGCGGAAAGCGGCTCGAGTTCTGAGGGGCAAAGTCGAGTCTGTTCTTGCGTAGTTAGTGTACGACGTACGGGTTGGAGAGTGAGACGAATGTTGGAATTGTAATCAATGGCCTGCTATCTGTTACGAGTTTCCCCTGTAGGTAGCCTGCTCTGGACTGGCATGTATCTTTGTCTGTCTGTCTGTCTGTCTGTCTGTTTGTTTATCTGTCCGACCTGTCCAACCCGTCCTGTCTCATCCCACACTCCTCTAACCCTTCACCGTATCTCCCCCTCCACCATCCACTCGCTCCTCTCCAGCCCCTTCCTCGCCCTCTTCCACCCAGCTTCCTCTCCGCTCCCCATCCCCACCAACCCGGCACCCAACCCCAACCCCCCGCCCCCTTCTTCCTCCGGCATCATCATCATCATCCCCGTGCTCCTACCACCCCCCGCCGCCGCCCTCTCGCCCGCCTCGTTGTTGTCGCGCGCGAAAATCTGCACGCCGCGCAGATGCGTGTCCTTGCCGTTCTGGTGGTTCTCGAGGATTTTGATCTGCACGAGATGGGCGCGGAGGACGGGCGTCCGCGGCGGTTTCCTGCGCCTGGAAGAAGCTGGATTCGGGGCGTTGTGCTGGTGGGCGGCGGCGGCGGCGGCGGCGTGCGGGGTGAGGGCGGTGAAGGG